>Ga0307426_1000190_pt1 | contig 40413 bp, 34 predicted proteins | sample SalMarWE160340MG_FD_202165 | JGI IMG/M metagenome (GOLD analysis project Ga0307426, IMG submission 202165) | Salt marsh sediment microbial communities from the Plum Island Ecosystem LTER, Massachusetts, United States - WE1603-40 | ecosystem: Environmental > Aquatic > Marine > Intertidal zone >... | reverse complement strand
TACAAACACAGTAATGCCCTGTCAAGCCAGAGGCCGCGGGATCGAGTCCCGTCGGCTCCGCCGCTTCCCACACTGAAAAATGGCTTTTGTGCAAACACGGCTTCGTAGTGATCGGACTCCCGCTTCAATGTCAGGGGCATGAGTTTATTCGCTCCGGTGTAGAGCTTGTTGACTATTTCAGGAAGTGGACGTATTACTAGTGATTAAGAGCACAATTCAGCATTCGTCGTCGTGATTATGTGTCTACGATGATGAATTCTGAGTGACTATTTAAGTCTGAACCGAAAGGGCAAATCATCTGAAAGGGTGAGACGCAAAGCCAAGGGCCTGAAGGTCGTCATTAACGACGCAAGGCAGCCGGTTGCTGAGGTAGACGTTTATTGCCAGCATTCCTCGTTTGTAACTGCAACTCTGGCTTCGCTTGCCGATGTGTCCCCCCGGTTCGAGAAAATATGAAGGTGGCGGATTAAATTGCATATCATACGAGGCAGCTGCATATTACTCGCATTATTGTTCTTACTTGTAGCAGCAGGTGATTTCGCGGATGCCAGAGGTTGGAGAAGCCGTTCCAGAAGCAGAACTCCTGATCCCGGATGCTGCATAATCTACGAAGGCGGGAGTTCTTCCCGACCTACAAGTTTCGGATTTCGGGGGAGACGCAGCAGAGCCAGGTCGTCCGGTAATGTCGCGGATTGCATAGACAATCAGACGTCGTGCAGCGGCGATCTCAGGTCGAATCTACAATGCAGCAGCATACCGGCGTGCCCTGTAAGCGCCCCTGAACCGACTCCCGAACCTACGCCCTCCCCAACGGAACCCCCTCTCCAGCCGATACATATTGAGCTGACCTGGATGGACAACGCGGATAATGAAGACGGCTTCAGAGTGGAACGCATGGTGGACGGGAGTGATTTCGAGTCGATAGATATTCTGCAGCCTGACACTCAGTTTTACGACGATATGATACTGCCTGATTCCGAGTATTGTTATGTGGTGTTCGCATATAACGCGAACGGGGAAGCTCCCACCGACGTTGCATGCATCACGATACCGAGGTGATTACAGTATTGAATCTTGCCTCAATACGACGTTATTTCGTCGGTGATTTCAGATCACTAATATTAGCTTCTATTCGCACTGTTTGCTGATCTTTATATTTGCATAGCTATACAGTATAATGATGAAAATACAGTGAGGAGGAGGTCAAGAGTGTTAAGAACCCGGTTAACGCTTTCTGTCTTTACTTTTTTGCTTACAAGTCTTTTATTTCTCTCAATACCACTGGAAAGTTATTCAGGAACGGCTACAATCGGTCCGATTTGCTGCATAGTGGGAGATTCGTGCGGAGGTTGTGAATCCGGCTGTTCAATACCCTCGTCTGAATGTGCCATTCTCGGCGGAGACGGTCAAAAAGAAGCCTATTGTGTGGATAACGGAAGCGGAGCTTCTTGCGAAGACCCCAGCGGGGATGGGTGCTGTGTGATTGCGGAAGACGATTGCGTCAGTTCGCTTGAATATGCTACGTGTGCTTTCGACGAGGGAGGGACTTACTGGTTCCAGGGCTCTGACTGTTCGGAAATATCGCAGTGTTCGGCTGCGCCGGGACCTCAATCGAATACAACTATCCCTACGCTGAATGAGTGGGGTCTGATTATAATAACGGCATTGCTGGGAATAGCGGGATTATTGGTTATAAGAAAACGTAGAGCTTCAGCTTAGAATTTTCTGAACGTACAATATGAAACTTTAAAGGGAGCTTCGGCTCCCTTTTTTGTATTTCCCGTCGGAAGCGTTCAGAAGCTTTGCAACTGTACGTAATTGACCCTAAAGCTCCAGAAGAGCCTATGAACCTCATGTCGAAATTATCGCTTATTTGGGAGGGCTGTGTCAAAATTTGCGAGAATTTGTACTGAGTACTCATGTTGAGTTAAGCTATGAATAAAAAGTTATAAAAAATAAACTTGAATTGTTTAAAATAAGCATAGTTAAAGACCTTTCATATGATTAATCGCAGAACTGTATTGATACTTGGTGCTGGTGCAAGTAAACCTTACGGATTTCCTACTGGTGTAGAGTTGAAAAATGAAATACTTCAAAGAAACAAGAGTGCAATCTTAGCCTCTGCCTATGAGCGACAGGGTACACCCAATTATAATCCATTTTGGAGACATATCCTTGATTTGTATGGTAAGGAACGTTTTAGCGAATTTTTTGAGGCATTGAGAAAATCAGGGAAATATTCGGTAGATGCCTTTATCGAACATCGACCTATATTCACGGATCTTGGGAAGGCTTTAATAGCTACTGAACTGATCAAATATGAGGACGAACGAAATCTATTTCAGAGGGATGGAGGATGGTACCAGTATTTGTATAACAGAATGAATGCACGTTTGAATGAATTTTCTAACAATAGGGTGTCAGTTATTACTTTCAATTATGATCGTTCGCTTGAACAATGCTTCTTAACATATATACAAAACGATTATGATCTATCACGAAAAGATGCTGCACAAGTATTGAGTTCGATTCCTATAGTTCACCTACACGGAAAGTTGGGTGAATTGCCGGAATTTTCTAGTAGTGGTTATAGAAGATACGAATCGAAAACTACTGAAGAAGCAGTCGATATATGTACTGATAAAATTAAAATCATCCATGAAGATAAATTTGAGGGTGATGAGGAATTCAACAGAGCACATGAATTAATTACTGAAGCTGAAGTAATATGGTTTTTAGGCTTTGGTTTTGATAATACAAACCTTGCTCGTTTAGGATTACCAAATCTATTAAAGAGGCCCCAACAAATACTAGGAACTACTTACGGATTAAAGTCTGGTGAGATATTGCAAATTTATTACACTTTATTTGATCATTACTGGCGTTTAGAAACGTTAAACCAGAAAGGCGATTTAGATGTCTTATCGTATATGAGAACTTATGCAAACTTCCTAGTTTAGGTGCTTTTGAGGTAACGGTCATACTGGGTCTTTTCGAGCTTTATTAAATAGCCGATAAGCCCCCTCTTGTCGCCGTTTGTGAAATCCCCGAAAGCCGCCTCCGCTTCTCTTTCGCTGAAGTAGAAATCGGAGTCGTCCGAAAATGCGAGCTTGCCTTCCTTCCTGCACTTCTCGATGAAGAAATCGAAAAGCGCCGTGTCTATGCTTCTCTTGTACCCTATCTTGAATCTTTTCATATTGATCAAAGTTTAAATAGCGGATGTTAAAGTATTGTTAATTCTCTTTTAGGCGCGTGTTAAATGTCCCGGCTAATATCGCCTCTAACACGGTGACAGTCAGCTAAGTCCGGCTGAACTGGGACAGATACAGGTACATGTGTGGGATGGCACTTTTAGACTTTAGTTGTCTTCCAGTTGCTCAATGTAAGAGGAAACGACGCTTCTAATTTTATCCTTGCGTTTAATAATCAGATCGACAAAGCCTTCCCGCTCCCGGTCACTTATCCCCCATTCGCCGGGTACCTTTTCCATGATGTCGATGAGTGCTCTCTTCTCTATACTTTCCAGCCCGGTTAAACAGGGCTCGTATGCGTTTATGTCTGAATTCATGTCCAGCAGTTTTTCGGCGAAGGGATAAATATAAGGCTCCTGCTCCGATATTTCTCCCAAGCGGCCGGCGTTCCAGTCAAAGCCTCCCAGGATGTCGCCGTGGTCGATCATATGGAAGAAATATCTCTTTTTCTGCGTGTCGGGATTTTCAATACTCAACCGTAAATTTTCATCTCTTCTGTCGTGATTCATAAACAACGTGTCGATCAGGGCTACATACGGCAGGTTGCCGCTATTGCTGATCGAACCGACGAGATCGAAGGAAAAATTCCGAGAAGGATCTATATAGGGAGATCCGAACTGGAGACCGGGCTCGAGCTTGTCCAATTCCGGCGTTCTTTCGATGAACTCTTTACTCACTTCCACCACCCGGCCCCTGATATTCGACGGCAGCAGCAATTGTATAAACTCGCTCACTACCATTTCATTTATCAAAACGCGCGGTCCTGTAATGTTCGGATGCCTGTTGTTCTTAAACTTCACTACATAAAGCTCATCATCGTCGAATCTTATCAACTGCGGTTTTGTTATACCTTTAAACGACTTGCGGAATGTTTTCGCGTTCGGGTACTGATTCATTACTAACTGCTCATCCATATGTACATGATTCTAGAATCTAACATATTGCTTAGATAAAGTAACAATTAAGTTTTCAGTTGAAAACAGCCCGGATATGAGTTAGATTTGGCTTTTCAATGGAAGTCTTCATTGTATATGCATTCACGGCTTTTTGTGTCGTGCATGGGGTGAAACACGTATGATCGCCAATATCATAACTATTATTCTAGGAACGGTTGCGGGTCTGCTCCCGATTGCAAATCCGTTTTCGACGGCTGTCGTGTTTCTATCCCTCACCAGCTACAGGAGCGACGTTCAGAAGAAAAAGATCGCAAGAATGACGTGTATTTACATGACCGGGATACTGCTCGTGTTTCTTCTTGCCGGCGTGCTGATAATGAACTTCTTCGGTATATCACTTCCCGGCGTCAGGATAGCGGGGGGACTTATCGTTACGGGAATCGGCTTCGGCATGATGCGTCCGGGAAAGGAAGAGAAACACACAGCAGCGGACGACGCGGAAGACGACGTTAACGATATCTCATTCACGCCTCTGGCTATGCCTATGTTGAGCGGGCCCGGCTCGATTGCCGTAACTATAGGCATGGCGGCAGAGACAAAGAGGATACTGGATTACGTGGCGATTTCGATTGGGATTATACTTGTGGCTGTGATTTCGTACTTTGTTCTCCGTTACTCGCCGGCAATAGTAAGATTCCTGGGAAAGACCGGCATGAACGCGCTCAACCGTATAATGGGATTTATACTGATCTGCGTCGGGATTCAGTTCATAGTAAACGGCGTGTACGGATTCTTCCTCGACGAGCAATATGCGAAGCCTATATTCGAGATGTACAGGAGCCTCGCGCAGTAACGCCCGGGCTGTTGCAGTCCCCCGGCTCGTTTCATTCAGCGCATTCTTTTATTTCCCGCCTGTATAGAGCATAATTTAATCTCATTCACTATCTCGAGGGGGATATAAAAATGAGATCAGCCGCTTTAATCTCTGCTTTGCTTTTGCTGCTCGCCGGAATGGCGTCGGCTCAGGACTCATCCGAGGCCAAGGCCGTAAAGGGCATTAATCTAAGATTCCAGGTTCTTCTCTATCAGCTTTACGAGCTGTCTAACTTGAACCCTCCGCCCGGCACTAACGCCGCCAGCGGTAAATGGAGGGACAAGGTAGTCGCCGACCCGAAGATCGAGAATCTGTACAGGTTTTCCACAGCGGGGCTCACCGGAGACGCCGCCAAGCTCGCGGAGGTCTTCAACGTCTTCTACTCAGGCACGTACAAGGCTTTTTCAGACAACCCGAACGTGGAGGCCGAATGGGCGGGAAAAGGCACCGTTTTCAGGACGATTCTCGGAAAGGCTGGCGAGAAGGTTTACGGCATAAGCTTCGATATTTATCAGTCCGTCGGAGGCAACCCGGTCGAAAACAAGAAATTCGCAACAGAAGCGCGCAACTCCGCACGCGCGCTCATCAGGACTATAGACGGGAAGGGGCCCGTCTACAGCGGCACTCACGCCAACAGCAAGATATCCGTATCGGCTTACAATGCCGCACACGCCGCGCTTCAAAAGCTCGACGAGCAGTTCGCCGGCGACTACAGCGGCCCCGGGGGAGAATCCGCCAAGCTTCTCAGACAAATCTTCACGGAAATTACGACTATACCCACAGTCACCCAGACCCCGTGGCTCCTGCCGTCCTGGCAGATACAGGTGCAGTACATCTGCCTCACGGGCTCGATCGCGATGGAAAAGATATCTCCTCCCGACAGGAAGTGATTGGGGAGTCGCGTTAATGGCGGATTTAGGGTGGTAAGACGTTCTTTGATTGTTTAAGGAAAAGGAGAGTGTAGATGTCCGCATATTGCTTTTTTGACGTACGCGAAGTTACAGACAGGGACAAGATGGAGGAGTACAAGAGCCGGGTATTCAAGACGGTCGCGGACCACGGAGGACGCTACGTCGTTCTCGGCGGCAGGGTTGACGCCGTGGAGGGTGAGTGGAAGCCGGTCACGCCCGTGCTGATCGAGTTTCCCGATATGGAGGCGGCTTACAGGTGGTACAACTCGGAGGATTACAGGGAACTGAAGGAGCTGAGGCTCACAGCCACAAAAGGGGACGCCGTGTTTATGGAAGGCCCTGTGGCTGTCGCGTGATTTTTTTCATTCGAATCCTGACCTTAAATACACCATCACTCCGATTTAATCTTTGGTTCCTGCTCTAGGGTAGGGCGTATCCGGGACATGAAAATTCGAATTCTTCCCCGTCAATTATTATCGAGCCTTTGGGCCTCCCGGAGGTTTGCACTCCCTCTACGTCTTCACCGACCGGTATATCGTCTATGCTCTCTATAATGAGCGTAGCTTCGTTTGCAATTGCATCTTCAAAATCAATCGATAGATCGGAGCATTCGAGCGTGAAGCAGTCTGTGTCGGTACAATTGCGGCCGAACACTATTGAGAAAGTGTCAAAAACTTCGAGTTCGGCTCCGCTGCTGTCTATAATATCACAATAGTAAGGAAGGCAGACCGAACCGGCAAGGCTCTCTGCCGGACAGCTCAGTGAGACGTCGAATGTGCCGTTGCACTCGGGAGGGAAACCTGTTGTCGGCGGCGAAGCCGTCGGCGCCGGTGAACCGTGTCCATTTCCGCAGCCGCCCGTGACCATGAATGCAATTACGACCACGGTTGAGACCAATATGATAATCTCTACCGAACGCTCAATTGCCGATTCACCGGTATTCCTCATTAAGGTACTCCTCCGCAGTTCCTGACAGCAACACAATGAAATGAGCTTCTTAATTAATTATAAGTTGGAAGATGGTGAAAGTGCAAGCGAATTTCTTATACGAAGTGAATATTTACAACCGTCTCTCTGCTGAACCGGATTGTATAAAAGCTTGCGAGAACGAAGACTATTTCTTCGCGGAATTTTCGAGACAGGAAAAATATTCCTTAAGGAGCGAGTCCCTTGCTGACGTAGGTACACTGTCGGAATCGGATACGAGCATCATCGCCCTGAGCTTGAACTCGTCGTCGAGTTTCCCGCCGAATTCCCTGAGCGCGGCAGCAAGACCGAGGGAAAGCTGCTCGTCGAATTCGACGTTGCCGGCGCACTGGTTTGATATCTCGGCAGGGTCGTCCACTTTCGGATAACCGACCTTCGGTCCGGTCTTCCCGCAGCCGATAACGGCAAACAAAAAGCAGGTAATCAGAAGCGCGCAATATCGTAAGAGTTTGTTCGGGCGTGAAATTTTCATAGTCCAATTCTACAGAAATCTCTGTGCTTGTAAAGACCGGACGCTCCAAGTCCAATGTTCCGGAATTAATGATAACTGGCTGACCGACAAATTACGGAACATCGATAATATCCGGTATTTGGAAAAGTGCTGACAATAATTGTCAATGCAGGGCGTCTCTTGACCTATTTCCCGCGATATTATGAAATATTAACAGTAGCTTAGGCTCCATCCCCACTGGCATGGGAATTGCCTGAAATGTAGTCAGGGAGGATTGCGCGCTTTCGCATCTCCCGAGATGAAGCCATGAGCCCGGTAAGCCGAAAGAATAATTTTGTGAGTCCGTCTTTTCCGACAGGGCTATTAATCGTTGTTTTAATCGCCAGCGCACTGCCGTTCGCGATTACGCTGATGGGCGCGAACTTCAGGTTCGAGAGCCTGGGCGTTACGACGGCTTTCAGGGTATCCGCGGCGGCAATTATCCTGTCCGCTCTTTTTACCGGATCTCTGTGCATAGGCCACTTCGTCATCGAGCGTAACAGGTACACGTTCATTGCGGGGACGGCTCTTCTTGCGACGGCGGTGATTACCGGGTTTCAACTGTTCGCGTCATACATATTCGAAAATGACCTCCTGAGAAAGCTGTTCATAAACGCATCATGCACGGCTGCCGACCTCTTCCCGGCGATCGTGGTGATAGCGGGCGCGCTGATGCTTCTTGGCGGAAGGTCGCATGAAAAGTTTGAAAAAAACGCGGGACCGTCCGTCATAGTGTCGTCGGTACTGGTAGGAATATCGATAGGAATAATTTACGTGCTAACAAAACTGGAGATCCGCTCGGTGACGCTTGGATCAAATTTTAATGCTCCATATCTTTTGAGCCTTCTTCCGATGGCCGCCATTTTCGCAGCCGGATTAACCGTCGAGCTGTTCGGGAGAAAATCGAGAACGTACTTTCACTACGTGCTTTTGCTTATGCTCGTTCCTCTTCTCGCCGCCGAGGTCTATTTCATTTTCCTGTCTTCGATCTACCCGGGAGGCCGTTTCCTGTACGCCGATTTCTTAAAGGCATTCGCCTGCTTCGTTCCGTTCTTCGGGCTCGTATCCGCATACGCCGTGAACTACAGGCAGAAGTCGAACACGGAGAGGAAGCTCCTGGACGCCGAGGCGAAGCTCGCCGACGAATCGGGGGCGAGCAGGGCCGCGCAGAGAGAACTGGAGAACCGTATACGGGAAATAAAAGCGTCCGAGGAATTTTACGGCAAGATGGCCGAGAATTCGCAGAACGGCATATACGTAACCGCTGATGGAAAATTAGAATATGTGAATTCCGGATTTGCATCTATTGTCGAACGGGACAAGAGCGGGCTTGTCGGCGCGGAAATGAAGGAGATAGTGGAGCCGGAAGACCGTGACAAGCGCGCGGCCGCATGCGAAAACATGCTCGAGGGCTTAAACGCCGAACCATATCGTTACAGGATCATGAGCGGCAGCGGGAGGAGCGTATGGGTCGAGGAGACGATTACCAGAATCAGATACCGGAACGGGATTGCGCTTCTTGGAACGGTGTCGGACATTACGGACAGAATTCACGTTGAGGACATGCTCAAGACCCTCTCCAACAGCTCGCCCATGGGGATATATATAACTCAGGACGGTGAGATTAAATACGTAAACAGGCAGTTTTGCGAATACACGGGTTACGAGGAAAAAGAGCTTCTGGGTACCAAGTCCGACCGAATGATTCTCCATGTCGACCGGGATTCGGTAAGGGAGAGTCTAAGGGGAATGCTGGAGAGAGGGGAGAAAGAACCGTTCGAGTACAGGGTTATCGGCAAGGGCGGAGAGGTCAAATGGTTCCTGGAGACGGCGCGGAAGATCAAATTCAGAGACAGGAGCGCGGTGCTCGGGAGCGTGACCGACATAACTGACAGGAGAAGGGTAGAGGTAATGCTGCGTACTCTTTCCACCAGCTCGCCGATAGGCATATATATAGTCCAGGATGGGGAATTCAAGTTCGTAAACCCTCAGATGGAGAAATTCATCGGGTACTCGGAGGAGGAGCTTCTCGGGACCAAGTCTCTCTGGTACGTCTTCGGGGAAGACCGGGAATCCGTGAGGGAGAATGCGGTCAGGATGATTAAAGGCGACATCAATGCGCCCTATGAATACAGGGTAGTGCGCAAGGACGCAAGCGTTACCTGGGCCATGGAGGTCGTGAGGTCTATCCAGTACCAGGGCAGGGAAGCCGTACTCGGAACGGTAATGGATATATCCGAGCGCAAGCAGGCCGAGGAGCTGTTCCAGACGCTCTCGACGCGCACCCCGATCGGAGTGTTCATAGTGCAGGATTCGAAATTCCAGTACGTAAATCCGCATTTCGAGGAGTTCCTCGGTTACAGGGCCGACGAGCTTATAGGAACGAGCCCGTGGGATCTTGTAATCGCGGAGGACAGGGACGTGGCCAGGGAAAAAAGCCTGCAGATGCTGAGAGGCGAGAGGCGCGTGCCGTACGAATACAGGATCCTGAATAACTTCGGCGAGGTGAGCTGGGTCATGGAGACGACCACGTCGATTCAGTACAGGGGAAGACGGGCGGTGCTCGGAAGCTTCATGGATATAACGGAGCGGAAGAGAACCGAATCGGAGCTGAAGCGCGCCAAGGAAGCGGCTGAAGCTGCAAGCCAGGCGAAGTCCGAGTTTCTGGCAAACGTCAGTCACGAAATAAGGACGCCTCTGAACGCTATAGTAGGTATGACAGAGCTTACGCTGGACACGGAGCTTTCGGACGAGCAGAAGGAGGCGCTCGGGGTAATACAGTCTTCCTCGGACACCCTCCTCAGCCTCATAAACGACATACTAGATTTCTCGAAGATCGAGGTCGGCCAGATGGAGATCGAGGAATCCCGGTTCAGCCTGACGGGTCTCGTGGAAGACGTCGTCGAGACTCTGTCGATGCGGGCTTTCGAGAAGAGGCTCGAGATTGTATGCGACGTACAGAGAGACGGCCCGGACAGAATGATAGGCGATACGAAAAGGATAAGACAGGTCCTCGTCAATTTGCTTGTAAACGCGATCAAGTTCACGGACGAAGGTGAGGTGCTTGTGCGGGTGACAAAATCCGAGAACGGCAAAGCGGACAGCATCCATGTTCTGTTTATGGTGTCCGATACGGGGATCGGCATTCCGCCCGAGCACAGGGAAAAGATATTCGAGAAGTTCTCGCAGGTCGATAACTCGACGACTAGGATGTTCGGCGGCGCCGGCCTCGGACTCAGCATATCGAAATCCCTCGTCGAGCTGATGGGAGGAAAGATCTGGCTCGAAAGCGAAGAGGGTAGGGGCTCCGAGTTTTTCTTCAGCCTTCCTGTTAAGATTGACGGCGCGGGCGAGTGGGATAACGTAAGAGACAAGCCGGACTTCCGGGGCTTACAAGCTCTGGTAGTGGACGACAGCGAAGCGAGCAGGAACGTGCTTGCGAAAACGCTTACACACTGGGGCTGCGAGGTGACCGAAGCGGTCGGAGGCGGAGACGCGCTGGCTATGCTTCAAGACGTGGCGTTTAAACCCGGCGTATTAATCGCGGATCAGGACATGCCCGGCATGAAGGGGCACGAGTTTACGCGGGAAGCGAGAAAAATCGCGGACGGCGATATGAAGATCATACTCCTTACTACGCGGGGGGCCGTGAAGATTGCCGAGTCGGGCGAGAATGGAATCGACGAATTGATAATGAAACCTGTTCGAGTCTCAAGACTCTACAATGCCCTGCAGAAGCTCACTCACGGGGACGCGAGCATTAAGAAAACGCTTGATAAAGGCGTTCGTTTGGAATCTTCACAAAGCCCGGAACCGAGAATACCAAAGATTCTTGTCGTCGACGACACGCCGGACAATCAGAACCTCGCGAGGAGGATACTCGAGCTGGGCGGTTATGTTGTCGACGTCGCTTCGGGAGGGGAGGAGAGCGTGGAGGCGGCCCGAGAGAGACATTACGACCTGATACTGATGGACGTACAGATGCCCGTCATGGACGGATTCCAGGCGACGAGAAACATTAGACAGCTCCAGAATTCGAATTCCGCAAGCAGAACGCCGATAATTGCCGTGACCGCTCACGCGATACACGGATACAGGGAAAAGTGCATCGAGAACGACATGGATGATTACATCACGAAGCCTCTCAGAAAGAAGACCCTTCTCGATCTGGTAGAGAGGTGGGTTAACGGCTGCTAGACGCCGATTTGCCGTAGTGAGTTTTTTTCGTCTTTTCACGTCGGCGCGTCTACTTTCATTTGGAATAAAGGATTTTCCGTTTAGAATATTTCCCCTATACAATCAAAGCGGTAAGGAGAAATACAGAGTGAGCGAGGCACGCCCGCAGCTGGACGAGGATCTGCTGAGAGAGCTTGATACCAGAGGGATAGAGCCTGAAAACGTCATTTCACAGATAAGGATATTCGAGAGGGGCGTTTCCCCCGCGGAGCTCGTCCGCCCGTGCACTCTGGGTGACGGAATCGTTTCAATCGAGGGGCAAGCGGAGCGTTACGCACGCATATTCGACGAGGCCGCTCCTAACATGAAGATTATCAAGTTCGTACCCGCCTCGGGAGCGGCCAGCAGGATGTTCAAGGAGCTTCTATCGGTATTCGGCAGAGATGATTTGCCTGACCGTAAGACGCTGGAAGAAGCGGCAAGCGGCGGGGATCCGGATGCGGAGAAGGCGCTTCATTTTATAGATAATCTAGAGAAATTTGCTTTCCTCGAAGACCTCCGCGTCTCGTTAAGGAAATCCGGTCATGACCTGGACGCTATATTAGCGAAAGGCGGCTTCGCTTCGGAAGTGCTGGAGCACGTCCTCCTCGAAGCGGGGCTTAACTATGCCAACCTGCCTAAAGGGATAATAATTTTCCACGAATACCCCGGAAGAACAAGAACGGCGTTCGAGGAACATCTGGCGGAGGCCCTGAATTACGCAGTCGGAGAAGGCGGCACCGCCCGTGTTCACTTTACCGTTTCTCCGGAGCATCTTGAAAAGGTAAAAGGTCACCTGTGGGCGGTAAAGGGACTATACGAGGACGGCCATGTCATACTCGATATAGATTTCTCGGTACAAAAGCCTTCCACCGATACTATCGCGGTGGATATGGACAATAAGCCGTTTCTCGACAGCGAAGGCAAGCCCGTCTTCAGACCCGGCGGGCACGGAGCGCTCATTGAGAATCTTAACGATCTCGACTGTGACGTAGCTTTCATTAAGAACATAGACAACGTGGTTCCCGACAGGTTCAAGGACGAGACTTACCTCTATAAAAAGGCGCTCGGTGGTTATCTAGTTGAAGCTCAGCGTAGGGCTTTCTCGGTGCTCGTCATGCTGGACGAAGGCAAGCCGGAGGACGAAGTCTTAAAGGCGCTTGAGCTCGTGAGGGAAACGGGGATCGATGTCGGGCTGCGTGACGAGCTTAAAGACGCCCCGTGGGAAGAAAAATCCGAATTTATAAGATCCATGCTAATGAGGCCCATAAGGGTGTGCGGCGTGGTCCGGAACGCGGGCGAGCCGGGCGGCGGGCCTTTCTTTGTGAAGGGAAAAGACGGCTCCGCATCCAAACAGATAGTGGAGTCGGCGCAGGTCGATATGAGCTCTCCGGAACAGAAAGCCGTCTGGGAGTCGTCCACTCACTTTAACCCCGTGGATATCGTGTGCGGTCTAAGGGACTATAAGGGCAGAAAATACGAGCTTGCGAAATATGTAGATCCGGACGCGGCTTTCATATCTGTCAAATCCAAGGACGGCAGGGAGCTCAAGGCACTTGAGCTACCGGGGCTGTGGAACGGCGCGATGGCGCACTGGAACAGCATATTCATCGAGGTGCCGCTCATTACATTTAACCCCGTCAAAACTGTATTCGACCTTCTGAGGCCCGAGCACCAGCCGGAATGGGTGTAATATTAGTTAAACCCTTTTGGGGAGCCTATATGTCCGGAAAACGATACAGTAACGAAGTCGTTTACGTCGATCCCGATTTCGAGGATCTTATACCGTCTTTTCTCGAAAACAGGGAAGCGGATATTAGCTCCATCAGACAAAGCCTCGTGAATTCCGACATGAGCGAGATCAGAAGGCTTGGGCACGGCATGAAAGGTGCGGGAGCGGGCTACGGATTTCCTGAGGTAACAAGGCTCGGATCAGTCATAGAAGAGGCGGCGAAAAGAGCGGACGCGCGAAGTATTGAAGAAGCCGTCCAAATGCTTGCCGAATATATATCGGCTGTGGAAATACGCACCGAATCAGAATAACCCGCAATCGCGGCGGTACGGAAAATTCATCTCCCTTAATCCGCATTTCCCTGTTAAAATAGTCACAAATGTCACGGTCACATCAGCGTGCGGTGGTTGATATTTCAGTACCCGTGCCCGGGGAGCTGAGAGACGCCGCGCAAACGTTCCGGGGCGCACTCGGATACATAGAACGCCTCTACGATATACAGCTCTCGCGCGACCTTACGTCATTCCGCGAGAACGCGCTCTGGCGCGAGTTTACGTCCGTATTGTCCGAAGGCGCCTCCAAAATTCCCGATACAGCCAAGGGAGCATATGAGGAGTCCGTGAGCACAATGGAAAGGGGAATTTTCGACCTGTATCCTCTTTCGGTAATGACGGCTGAAGGGAAGGACGTAATCGAGCTTTTAGCGGGGAAGGTTTTTTCGTCGGAGAGCGACGGACGGAGCTTTTACGCTGGTATGTCTGGAGCCGTTAACAATGAATACGCGGGTCTTATTAACGAATACGACGACAGGCTTGAGTCGTTCCAGCAAAGGCTTCCCTACGCCGAGCCTGAAGAGAAAAAACCGGCTCCGGCTTCTTATCCGGAAATAAAATGCATGGACGTGTTTTCGCTTGCCGGTGCTCTGAATCAGGCTTACAAACCTATCTGCGTTTTTTATTCCGGGAAGACCAGGGAAAATCTCTCATCGCTCTCGAGCATGACGGTCTTCATAAACCTCTATGCGGCCAGGTTCAGCGCGATGAGTGAAAGACTCGCACTGCGTTACATCCACGGCGCGGAAGCGATTGAGGGTCTCACGCCCGGGGAGGAAGCCCGGCTTCTTCTCTTGTGGCTCAGGGGACACGACACGGGCCATTTTATGGGTACGGACAGGCTGGGGCGAGCTATGCAAGAGATGGACAGGGACTATATGATACTCCACGAGCTTAAGGCCGATATGATCGCGCTCTACAACCTGAGACATCTGACGGACGGTGTGCTCGACGGCGGAACGCTGGAGCAGGCCTATCTCGTGGCCGTCGCCGAGATGTTCAGGTACATGAGGCGGGGGGGGTTTTACGTTCATCCCGATACCGGCTCCGCTTATCTGGCTTACAGGTTCTTCAGGGACAAGGGCGCTGTGAGATTCGATGCCGGAAGCGCGAAATTTTACATCGAGCTTAAGGTCTTCGAGGACGCCGTGGAGGAATTTACCGCCGGGCTCTTGAAGCTGTTTTCGGATGGAGACATCTCGAGGGCTAGGGGTTTTATAAACAGCTGGGGATGGCTCGCGGCCGCGGAGAAGGACGGGCTGACAAGGGACTGTCCAGAGGAGCTAAGATCCGTCATCGAAGATACCGAAATACCAAACTTTATAGATTATAACTTCATGACTGCCGAAGACTGACAGCCGTCGGGGCTTGTCTTCGCTGAATTCCGGTTTTATCTCCGGCCTTGCTCGCTCTTGTTGAAAATGTTCCCGCCATGGAGTAATTTGAGGTGTGGCTTGGAGTAATCGGTCGGTAACCCTACAACTGTAAACGCATAAAGTCGGCACGGTTTATTTACAATCTTGTTGAGGGAGAGGATACAATCACAGTCTCCAAATTGAACGCGAAATACCGCATAGCAATAATTCTGGCAATAATGCTTGCTGTTTCCTATGGTTATTTCCTCCAAAATCCACTCAACTGGAATTCCGTGCCGAGGCTTGCCCTTACGATTTCCATCATCGAAAACGGCTCGCTTACGATAGACAGGTTCAAGGATTACACCCAGGATCTGGCCTATTATGAAGGCTCGTACTATACGGACAAAGCGCCAGGGATGTCCTTTATGGCGTTACCGTCGGCAGCGGTCGCAAGATATTATCTCCTCAGCAAGTATAAGAACGTTAAATGGGTAAGTCTGTTCAGCGGGCCGACTCCCGAATTCGTATTTCTGGAACAATGGGCTACAGTCACTACCTCGGGCCTGGCGGCGGTACTCACCGCGCTCGCGATATATTTCCTCGCGCTCAGGCTGGGAGCAGGCGCGGGGGGAGCCGTCTTCGCGGCTTTATCATACGGACTCGCCACACCTGCGTGGGGTTGGGCCACGGCGTTTTTCAGCCACACCACCGCGGGGGGTTGTCTCTTTCTCGGTCTAACGGCTATTTATTACATGCTGGATTCGCGCGCTTGTAAAAAGCGAGATGTCCTTCTCGGATTTGCTTCGGGCGCACTTTTGTCGTGGGCGGTTGTAGTAGAGCTTCCGTCGGCGCCCGTTTCCGCCATGATCGCGGTCTACGCACTCTACTCCGCAAGAGGGTGGGAGCGTGAGAGGATTTTCAGGGTCGTCTTACCGGCTGCTGCGGGGGCGGCGTTGTTTATATTGCCGCTGTTGACTTATAACTATGTAATAACGGGAGACATATTGACTTCTATGTACGGTTATGCGGTGTATTTCCCGGAGATCAAGGAAGGTTTTTTCGGACTCGCGACCCCCAAGGTTGATGTTCTGACCTCGCTGCTCTTCAGTGATAAATACGGAATATTCTGGTTCTCCCCGCTCCTTCTCGCGGCTGTGCTTTCGCTCTATTTTCTCTGGCGTCAAGGTAGAAAAGGACTTACGGTTATAATCACTGCAACCGCGCTTTATTATCTGCTGCTCAATTCCTCCTTTGCTTACTGGACCGGGGGCGGGTCCACCGGGCCGCGCTACTTAACGCCAATGCTGCCTTTTCTATGCCTGCCGATTGCTCTTCTGTGGACCGTGGCCGGGAAAATGGTTAAAACGGTTCTGCTCGCACTCTTTGGTCTCAGCTTCGCTCTGAATCTCGTTTGCGTTTCAGTGTTTATGACCCTTGAGTATGAGAAAGATTTGAACATCTTTACGTATGCTATGTTTCCGCTCTTTCTAAACGGCGAGAATTTACAATTTTCCCTTCCGATCAGGTGGTTATTCTCAATATCCGCCTTGAAAAGCCACAATAATATCCTGTTTCTTATACCGCTTCTCCTCTTTCTCGCTGTGTGCGCTTTTTATCTCATATTTACAATCCGGAAATCAGGCGGAGAATCTTGGCAATCCAGCGATGAGAAGGCAAATGAAGACGGAGAGCTTAAAGATTCCGTAATTTGAGAGGATGTCACGGCTGTACGTTTTTATTACTCCTTCCTTCTCAAACGAGAACACAGGATATATAATATATTTGTAATGTCCGAAGGATGCGGGCATGTTTGACATCGAAGGAGGATGCACTCGTGAAAACGCTTATCACGTCAATACTTTTGCTCTTTATCGGGATTCAGACGGCGGGCGCCTGGGATAATTTGAGAGGGACGATATTCCTCGAGGGCTTAAACGCGCCCGACGAAATAGAGGATTACGATTCAATAGAGTACGTGACTGGGAAGAGCGAGAGGCACTTCCGTCTTGCGTGGATGCGGTTATATAACGAGGAAATGTACGTCGACCAGTGTATTAACGCTTTGAAGGATCAGGCTATACTGGTCGGAGCCAATTCCGTCCTGAATCTAAGCTGGAACCTTGAGAGGGAGTATCCGGACAACTGGTACACGGTCGTTTGCCAGGGGCTTGCGGCCTGGAAATACTGATTACACGCCCGCATCGTGTTTAAAATTTATAACCAATAGCCCGTGCGCTACCATTTTTCGGGACAATTCTCGACTCTCTGTTTATACAGCAGCGGTCGTGCTGAACGAGGCCTTTTCAGAAAATAAGCTTGCTGACCAGGCTTTCTTAACTTATTAAAAATCTTAAGGCTCAAAATTTCCATTCCGTATATGACGGTTATTTCTCGTATCTAAAGTCTTTAATAAAGATCGGTATGTATTTATAATTGTTTTGGGGTTATTATTTGTAATCCAGCCGAGCATTAAATCTGAACGGGCTTTCATAGTTTTGTTCTCCGTTAAGGGAGGAGAGGATTTGGATAAGGTAGATTCGATGCCGCTTTCCGAGCTGTTCGGAAACGATACGCAGGGACGGCTCATATTTGATCTTGTCAGAGCAATTGTCACCGACAGGGTGAAGATTTCCGCGCTCGAGCAGCTCCTCGTAGACAAGGGAGTCGTGAGCCGGGAAGATCTGAAGGACTATTACGATGAGATTTTAGCGGCCAGCACGGACGAGGTTATAAATGAAGTGCTCCAGGAGTTTGGAAGAGAGGCGGATTCGTAGTAAAGGCGTCTATCCATCCATATTGCGTGGTTGATCGCCTCTTAGCGGACCAGCGTGTGTCCGTGTCCGCCGCGTTCTTAATCAATATCACCTCCCCACGAATAATCGGGTATGATAGCAGACTAAGGTTAGTCCATTCATCCGCCGATAAGAGGTAATAACGGAACCGTTTGTTCCGCATCTCGGAATTATAATCATGCCGATGAATTACAAAGCCTTTTTAACATTTAGCATGAGGAGTTTCACTTATGAAAAAAGCAATATTTCTTTTATTTCTGATATCTTTCGGAGTCACATTTATTTCCTGTTCCAGGGATAAAGACGGGAAAAACGAGTCTGCCGAAAAAACCTACAATTTCAGGAACGTACGCTGGGGTATGAGTCAAGAGGAAGTCCTTGAATCGGAAAATCTCACACCAACGACGAAGAGGCCGGATTTGATATTGTACAGGGGAGAATACGACGGAATGTCAGCCTTTATCGGATTTAACTTCGAGGACAAAAAACTCGTCAGGGCCGGGTATCTGATGAGGGAGAAATATGAGGACCCGAACTCTTTCGTCAAAGATTTTGAGAGAATGAAACAGAAATTGATAGAAGAATACGGCAGTCCGTCGAGTGATGACATTAGCTGGAAAGAAGGCGAGACGGTTGAGGAAGATCCGGAAAAATTTGGCGAGGCGGTCTGCGAGGGGAGACTTCTGTACTACACGATATGGGAGACTGCTAAATCGCTAATAAAACTCAGGCTCGACGGCCTCAACGGAAAATGCCAGCTCGGACTGCAGTACGAAAGTATCGATCTATTCGTAATTCCGCGGATAGACGCAAGCATGCGGCACTCGGCCGCACCCACACCGGGACCGTCTGAGTCCGAGTAATTTCCGAAGCGGCAATCTGCGGATATCAATATAAAAATCCAGTCAACATGCGTAGTTCATATGATAATCCGGTTATGCTCAGGGATTAACCGGGTTCCTTCCAGTTTTCTTTTCGGCAGCCTATCTCTTTGAGCTTGCCTTCGAGATACTGCAATAAAGCGGTCTGATGTTCATCGACAGGCCGCCCGAATTCTTCAGCGTGCAGTATGCGTATGCCGACAACGTATTTCTTTCGCTCCGGGTCGTTCCCTCCCGGCAGATAGAATACCTCGCTCTCCCGCTTTCTGACTTCGATCCTGACGTTCGGGGTTTCGTCCGGGATAATCGATTCGGCCAGCTTAAAGAGGTCGTCGAGGACGGTGGCTCTTTTCTTCTCCGCGCTGTCGGTACCGACGAGCACCAGGGCCATTCCCACCCTTACTATCTCTCCCTTGCCTTCTGATAGCTCTAAAGGCACGACCGTCCAGAACACCTTATGATCGCTCACTATACGCTTTGCTTCTTCGTTCATTGATAAAAATCCTCCCGGTTTAATATCTTGATTCGTTAAGGATTGCTTCCCGTCTTTTCATTCGCACCGCTTTGTGCGCCGCCGAACTGCGCCCGCTCTTCAATGAGGGCGAGATACGATTCGTCTTCCTGCGCGAAATGAAGCATCAATATTGCGTAGAGGCCGTATAGTATCCGCCTCAGATCACGTATGTCGTCCGGGCCGGGGCCTTCGCTCGGAAGCTCCTCGAGCAGCCTGCTAAAAACCTTTACCAGGTGGTCGATTTCCAGATGCGCCCGGCTCATCGTAGCCGTGGGGTCCTGCCCGCCGATCAGATTCGCCACGAGCGGATAGACGACCTCGTCCTCGGCTTTTTCATGGGGAATGAGCTGTCCGGACAGAAAATTCTTGAGCTCGTTCAGCTCCTGAAGCGCTTTTCCGGGCGGCATCTCGTCCAATCTATCGGCAATATAACGTATCTTTTTCACCTCCGGGAGAAGCTGCTCATGCTCGGCCTTGAATTTGAGCCCCATTCTGGCCGCCTCCGCGTCTGCGGGCTTGATCTCGCCGCGTCTTCCGTCCGTAAGGGCTCTAAGGGCATTGAGTATGACTATTATATCTATGCCTTCCTGAAGCAGCGCGCCCACGACCGGAATGAGAAATCCGGCCGCGGCGAATCCCATGGCCGCGATGGAAAGGCCCATTCCTACAATAACGCTCTCAAGCGCGATAGAGCGCGAGCGCCGGGAAATTCTGACAGCCTCAATCAGCCGGTCGAGTCTGTCGACAACGAGCACCACGTCGGCCGCTTCGGATGAGGCCGTAGCTCCCCTTGCTCCCATTGCGATACCCACGTCAGCGGCGGCAAGCGCCGGGGCGTCGTTTATTCCGTCTCCCACCATGACGGTCACTCCTTCTGTGAGCTCTGAGCGCACTGCTTCGACTTTCTCCGCGGGTGAGCGCTCGGCCAGCACCCTGTCAATTCCTATAGCGGCCCCGACCGCGGCGGCTACGTCCTTGTGGTCGCCCGTGAGCATTACGATCTTCCTGAAACCCGTGCGCTTTAACGCCCTCAACGTCAGAGGAGCGTCAGTTCTCACGGGATCGTCGAGCATGAGCGCGCCGGCGAGTGTGCCGTCGACGGCCACGAAAACACAGGACGAGCCTTCTATCAGCGCTCTCCTGTGGAGCCGGTACACGTTCGGCGAGGGGGCCTTTCCCTTAAGCACCCAGTTCAGTCTACCGAGCCTGACTTTACGCCCGTCTACTATTCCGGCAACGCCGGAGCCGAGCTCCTCATACACGTCCTCGGGGAACGAGAGTTTTATCCCTCTGTTCCGGGCGGCGCTGACGATAGGCCTCGAGAGGACGTGAGGGGAGGCCTGATCGAGGGAAGCGGCCAGTCTCAGAATTTCATCAGGATCCGTGTCTCCCAGGCTCTCGATATTACTCATGGCGGGTGATCCCCCGGTCACGGTGCCTGTTTTGTCGAGGACCAGTATTTCCCCTCGCGCCAGGACTTCAAGCGCTCCGCCCCCCTTTACGATGATTCCCCTGCGGGCGGCCCGCGAGAGACCTGCGACTACGGCCACCGGAACTGCCAGTATCAGAGGACACGGGGTGGCGACAACCAGTACGGCGAGGGCGCGGACAGGGTCGCCGGAAATGACCCATGCGAGTGCCGAGACGGCGAGCGTAAGCGGCAGAAAAACCATGGCGTACCTGTCGGCCAGTCTTACCATCGGGGCCCTGGAAGCCTGCGCCTGCTCGACGAGCCTTATGATGCCTGCGTACGTGCTTTTCTCCGCCGTCGCTATGGCCCTCATCCTGAAAGGAGTTCTCGACGCGTTGACGGTACCGCTTTGTATCTGGTCGCTTTCTCTGTGCTCCACGGGTTTTGCCTCGCCTGTAAGAGCGGACTCGTCCAGCACTGCCGTCTCGTCTGTAACCACACCGTCGACAGGTACGATCTCGCCGGGCTTCACCAGGAGAAAGTCGCCCGGCTTTACATTGTCAATCGGGACTGTGTTAATCGTATCTCCCGTAAGGAGATTTACGATTCTGGGTGTTCTTCCTATGAGAGCCGTCAGCTCCTTCCGCGCGCGGGACTCCGCGTAGTCTTCGAGAACCTGTCCGCCCGAGAGCATGAGCGCTATAACGGCTCCGGCAAGGTATTGATCCAGAATGAGGGAGCCGGCCATTGCCAACAGCGCGATAATATCGACTCCCATCTTACCGCCGAGGAGCGCCTTCAGTACGAAATAGGTGAGGGGAAGAAGCGCCGCGACTGTCGTGGCGGCCCATGCCAATGAAGCTATATCAGGAACGCCGGCAAAATACGCCAGGGCGCCGACACATATTCCAGTCAGTGCGAGAACAAGTATAATCCGGTTAATGAAGCGAGTATCCAGAGTCAATTATCCAGCACTCCAGCGCTGTTTTTATTCATCCAAATTCGATAGTCACGCCTGCGGAGAAAGGTTCTCTGCTACACAGTCAATAATACATCAGTTGTCCCGGAGAGCAATCCGCGGGTGCATTCAACTTGGGAGTAAATAAGTCTTCCCGTTGAGTCGTTTTTCCGATTTGCCAAGGCGGTATGCCCGGATCGTCCTGCCCGGAGCGCATCATTGCAGTCCGATTGCCCGAACATTACATTTTTGTAATATTGGGGCTCAAGGGCTTCAAGGCATAGATTGAGCGCGGGGAATGAAGTAAAATCGTCATAGGGAGGGACGCAGGTGTATATGCAATATACAGCTGTTATACCGTTTGGCACACAAAGGTCGCTTTTGCTTCACCGGGTGAGAGATGCGCAGAATTGACGTGAGACTGCTCTCTGTGCTTACGGTCGTTATTTCATTGGTGATTCACGTTATGGAAACCAGAGGACAGGAATTCGTGAGAGGGGGCTTCAACCCGGATGATCCCCCCGAGACGAATATCAGGCTCCTCCCGTACCTGTCCTTCGGAGCACAGCTTGAAGTCGAGTACGAGTACCGGAGAAACATGGACCTGGACCCCGGCAATGACGAGGACGAAAGTACGTTTGAGCCCGCACTCGTTATGGCGCTTTCTTTCGACCCAAGCAGATATTTTCAGGCATATGTCTCTATGAAGTTCGCCGGGGAATTCGAATTTGAAGACGGCAGGACTACAAAAGACAGGGCGACGCTCGAAGTCGAGCTCGCGTATATCCTGTTCAAGGAGCTTTGGGACGACAAGCTCGCGTTTCAGATTGGGCGCCAGAGGTTTGAGGACGAGCGGCAGTGGCTGTACGACGCAGAGCTTGACGGGGGCAGGGCATTTTTTTACTTCTTCGGCATAGACGCCGAATTCTCCGTGACGCGGGGGGGTATTCTGGACAAGGATTTGCTCAACAGGGACGCCGGAGACAAGACGAACAACTACACTACGTACTGGACGTATCATTTCTCGGAAGACACAAACGTCGCCGCGTATTTTATTTTTCGCGACAACACGAAAGAATTGGACGAAAGCGCCGTCACGCTCGGCATACATTCGGACGGGGATCTGACCGACGAGCTTGGATACTGGCTCGAGCTTGCGTACGCGAAAGGGACTAACGACAGGAGCGACATTAACGGTATCGGGCTCGACATAGGAGTGAACTACATTTTGTACCCGGAGCTCGAACCGTCTCTGACGCTTGCATATGCCTTCGGCAGCGAGAACTTCGCGCAGACCGGACTCCAGGGAAACGAGAGCGATTTTAACGGCGCGGCGGATTTCCTCTATTACGGACAGCTGTTCGACCCCGAGCTGAACAATATGTCCATCTTTACGGCCGGAGCGGGAATAAATCCCACGGAAGAGACCTCCTCGATCGACGTCGTCTACCATTACTACCTGCAGACAACGGCGAGAGACAGTCTTAGGGATACGCACATAGACGCTGATCCGGACGGCAGGCACAAGAGCCTCGGTAGCGAGATAGACCTCGTCCTCGGATACGAGGGAGAGGAGAACGGTTTTGCGGCAGCTGTCGTGCTGGGTTATTTCATGCCGGGGGGCGCATTTCCCCGTGATGCCGCGAACAGCTTTATCACCTATCTAACGGCCGAGTACAGGTTTTAGGGGATAGACGCGAGATTTCAAGTTGATTTATCATTAATGAGTGACGAGGAATTTATTGGCAACAATGGAAACGGGAGCAGCGGATGAGGGTATTGGTAGTAGAAGACGATAAAAAGATAGCAGAGTTCGTGATGAGCGGGCTCAAGCAGGCGGGCTTCGTCGTCGATCACGCTTCTGACGGTGAGGAGGGGCTTCATCTCGCGCTCCACGAATCCTACGACGCCGTGGTTATAGATATCATGCTCCCCGGACTGGACGGTCTCAGCCTCATCGAGGAGATGCGCCGTAAAACTATAAACACGCCTGTGCTTATACTGAGCGCCAAGCGGACTGTGGACGACCGTGTAAAGGGGCTTCAGAGCGGCGGGGACGATTATCTGACGAAACCGTTCGCCTTCTCGGAGCTGCTCGCGCGCGTGCAGGCGCTCATAAGGCGCTCCACGGGCTCTACGGGGACTACGTTTCTGAAGGCGGGCGAGCTGTCTATCGATCTTCTTTCAAGGAGAGTGGTGCGTGAGGGGACGGAGATAGAGCTTCAGCCCAAGGAATTCTCGCTGCTGGAATATTTCGTGAGGAACAGCGGCAGGGTGCTTTCCAAAACGCTCATCCTCGAGCACATCTACGATTACAATTTCGATCCTCAGACCAACGTTGTCGACGTGCTGGTCTGCAGGCTCAGAAACAAGATAGACAAGGATTTCGAGACAAAGCTGATTCATACGATCAGGGGGGTGGGATATGTTCTTAAAGAATCCTAGACTCCTTTTCAAGTCGAGCGGCTTCAGACTAATCACCTGGTACACCGTCCTGTTCGTCCTGAGCTCTCTCGCGATAAACATATACATATACACCGTCATATCGTCCTACATTTATGAGCAGAGCAGGCTTGAGGTAACAGAAGACATACATGACCTGGCTGAAATTTACGAAGACGAAGGCATGCAGGCTCTGCATGACGAGGTGTTCGAGGACGAGGAGGACCCGTTTCTCTTTCATCTTTCCGAGGGCGGGCAAAAAACCGTAATGCTGAGGACTCCAAAGAACTGGGAGGATTTCGATACCGAGGCGCTAAACGAGGGGGCCGGGATCGAGGAGGGGAAATGGCTGGCTCTTTGGGAGGACGAAGAAGATGAATACGAAATAACTTCGCTGACGCTCGGGGACGGTCATATCCTCACAATCGGGCAGGATATAACCGAGCGCGAGGAATTATTAAGCAGAATCCGCAAATTGTATCTCTTTGCGATAATACCGATAATACTGATTGCCTACCTGAGCGGCCTGTTTATCGCCGACCGTGCCCTTAACCCCATACACCAGCTTATCAACACGCTTAACTCCATAGTCGCGAGCGCAAGGATCGATCTAAGGGCTCCCGTGCGCGAGGGAGACGAGCTCAACAACGAGCTGATCGCCCTGTTCAACACCATGCTGGACAGGATAGAGGCTCTTATAAACGGCATGCGTGACGTACTCGATAACGTCGCGCACGATCTCAGGACGCCCATGACCAGGCTCAGGGCCACGGCCGAGGTCGCTCTTCAGTCCCGGGAGAACGGAGAGGGGCTGCGCGAGGCGCTTAGCGACTGCATAGAGGAGTCGGAGCGTATACTGATAATGCTCAACACGCTGATGGACGTATCCGAAGCGGAGACCGGCGCCATGAAGCTCGACGTTGAGGAAATGAACGTATCGCCGCTGATAGAAGACGTGGTCGATCTCTATGGATATGTAGCTGAAGAGAAAGGCGTTTCGGTTCACAAGGGCCTGCCGGAGGAGCTTTATCTCAAGGCCGACCGAAGCCGGATAAGGCAGGTGCTGGCTAATCTCCTCGATAACGCGATCAAGTACACGCCCGCGGGCGGAAGGATAGACGTCGAAGCCCGTAAGAGGGAGAACGAGGTCGAGATTACGTTCAGGGATACGGGCGTAGGTATCTCGAACAAAGAGCTGGACAATATATGGGACCGTCTGTACAGGGGCGACCGCAGCCGTTCCGAGAGGGGGCTCGGCCTCGGACTGAGCCTCGTCAAGGCTATAGTGGGAGCGCATAGCGGACACGTGCAGGTGTCAAGCCGGCCCGGAGTGGGATCGGTCTTCTCCGTTTTTTTCCCTTCATGATTTACTTACATTTCCTCATTACAGAATTGTAACCCTCGGGAAATGTTTACTTAATCCTCGCGTTGTAGGCTTATTGCATGTTTTACAAAACGTTTGAAGGAAACGTCGGATGAAGATAATTCATCTGATATTGTTGATATTGCTGGTAATGATTGTTGTTGTCGCTGTTCTTCTCCATCCCGGTCTGCGTAAGCGGAGAGAACAAGATTTGACTCATATTTTTTTAATCCATAAGCCGCACCGCCAGTGAAAGGCCCCTTTCATGCGCAGCTCATTCGCCTCAATAACTTCTGAATCGCGGAAGCCCGGATAGCTTTGCAGCGCAGCTGTAAAGCATTCATGGTGATAAATACGGAATGGACGGAGCAAGTATTACAAAACGGTAATTCCCAAACAAGGTTCCCGTAATTCTCGCGGTGTATATCTAGATACAAATACAAATTCAGGAGGTAGTAAGTCATGTCTAGTAAATCTGTAGTTTTGAATTTATTTGGTGTGATTCTCGGCGGTTTATTAATCGGTTTGATGTTTACTCAAGCACCTTTATACGTTTCCGCCAAGGCTGCTCAGGATACGGCCGGCGGGAGGAGGCACGGCCAAAATAACAACAGCCGCAACCCCCGCTTCTGCAGCAATACGGCAGGGGTTCAGCTCGCTGCATGCCGGAACGAAGCCATGGACGATTTCTATACCGAGAATGCGATATGCATACAAGTTCCTGAGTCGGACGAGCGTAAAGAATGCTTTGATGACGCCGTTGATTCACGCAAGGAAGGAAATCAGCTTTGTAAGGAGCAATACGATGCGCGCGTCGATCTCTGCGGTCTCATCGGGGAGGAGCGTTATAATCCCGACTTCGATCCCGAACTGTTCGACGACGATTTTACCAGTCTTACGAATCCCAACCCATACTACCCTCTCGACATCGGTAATGCTTGGGAGTACGAAAGCGAAGACGAGACGAACACGATCGTGGTTCTCAACGAGACGAAGCTCGTCGAAGGCGTCACCTGCATAGTGGTCAACGACGTCGTGGAAAACGATGAGGGCGGCAAAGAGGATACCAATGACTGGATCGCGCACCGTAAGGACGGCACACAGTTCTACTGCGGGGAGGAGTCAAAGGACTTCGAGACCTTTCCCGGCGATATTCCCCCTGTACCGGAATTGGTGAGCATAGAAGGCTCGTTTAAGACGGGACGCGACGGAGACCTGCCGGGGATGCTCTTCCTGTTCGATCCGGTTCCAGGAACGACATACAGACAGGAATATTCAGTCGGCAATGCCGAAGACGCCGCCACAATCCTCTCAACCAATTACAGTTACGGGAGCGATCCCGACCTGGACGAGTTCGTGCCTGAGGAACTCGCGGACCTTATGTGCGGCGAGAACAGCGACTGTGTAGTTACGGGAGAATTCACGCCGATCGAACCCGACGTATACGAGCGTAAGTATTATGCAAGGGACATAGGTCTCTTCCTCGAAGTAAATCCCGAGGAAGGCGTAATCAACGAGCTCGTAAGCTGCAACTTCGGGGGCAAATGCGATGAACTGTAGCCGTCATCAGTGAATATAGAGGTTTGTTACTATCGGGGCTCCCTTCGTATTCCGGTATACGGCACAGACGGACGCGGGGGGAGTCCCCGGTTTAATAACACGCACGAACGCGCTCCGGAACGTTACAAAGTTGTAATCTTGCGGCAAGACGCCCGCAACCTTCCTCGTCTAAGCTCAGTAATAATACCAGATAGCGAGGTGACACGGTTATGAAGCAAAGTATTGTCTTATTAGCTCTTATTCTGGCTTTATCGTTCTTTAATATCGGCGGCTGTAACGGGGGTGGGGGAGGAGGCGGTAACGGCGGTCCCTGTCCCGAAATCAATACGAGCATAGAGGTCTGTGATCCGGCAAACGGACCATTTTCGCTGATCATTGATAACCCGTTCTTCCCGCTTGCGGTCGGCAGTCAGTTGGTGCTCGAAGGCGAGGACGACGAAGGTACGCTACTGACGGTGGAAATAACGGTGCTGGACGAAACGGAGGTAGTGGCCGGCGTGACGACACGCGTAGTCGAGGAAGCGGAGTCCGAGGACGAGGATTTGATAGAGGTGTCGAGGAACTTCTACGCACAGGCTCCCGACGGTACGGTTTGTTATTTCGGCGAGGACGTGGATATATACGAGGACGGCGAGATAGTATCCCACATGGGCGAATGGCGCGCCGGAGAGGACGGGAACCTTCCGGGCATCATCATGCCGGGCGACCCTCAGATAGGAATGATCTTCCAGCAGGAATTCGCTCCGGGCATTGCCGAGGACCAGTCCGAAATAGTTGACTTCGGCGAGTCGATAGACGTGCCCGCCGGCATGTTCAGCGATACGCTGAGCGCACTCGACTGCAATCCGGTAGAGTTCGACGGTTTTGACGACAAGGTGTACGTGGACGGCATTGGTATCGCGATTGATAACGAAGTTGAGCTAATATCGTTTGAATGAATCGGAGAAAGGACGGGCGGCATATCTTCTGAGCTTGCATTTTGTATGACGCCCGTCATTGTATCGACCTTTTGTTCCTCTCGGGCCGCATGGCCCTTACCCTATTGAGGAGCCGTATGAGGGACGCGACGAACCGCGTCCCTCAGCGGTATGACATCCCTTCGAAGTGCTTACAATTGCCTCCGTGATACAGCTATATTCTTTCTCTCTGTGAGTATATATATAAATTCCACTCGCGGATTGAAATATCCGGGCTTACCTTATATAATCATGTGCAGTCAGAGGGGATATTGAGACTAGATTAACCCTGTTTGACGTTTGCAGCGCTGTACGGATCAATGAGCAACACCTAACGGCGTGTTTCCGTGACACTTGCAACAGATTCAATGAAGGCAGCCGGCCCCGCGGCCGGGCGATGTCCTAAAATGATTCAATACAAAGTAGAGAACATAATGCTTACGGATGACGAGAAGTCCTTTCTCGTCGATCTCACTATAGAACTTGAGGATATGGAATCCGGTACTGACCCGGTATTCATATCGCTCTCGTTCCCCCTAGCCAACGAGTCGAACGATCTCGAGGAGATAAAAGACAAGGCCGTCATACACGCAAAGAGCCTGCTCAAGCGAGTGCTCCTCGAAGACGCTCAGCGTGAGTTGTTTTAGGCGCTATTTCAATCCGCGGTTTGGTTTATATCGTTACATACTGCACACCCGCAAAGGATGAAAAATTTCCTGTGCCGGCCAAACCGGCGGGTTAAATTTCATTCAAACGAGTCGGCCTTAATATTTTACTGACGCCGGATCCGGATTCCGCTTGCTAAAGAGTTTGTCAGTTAGGAATGTGAACGGGTATGCGACTGTACGTGAAGCCGATATTACTCGTCTTCAAGCATCGACCTGAGCTGTTCCCTGAACTCGGGAGTGTCTTCGTGTCCGTGCTCCGTCACAGCGTGGTGCACGGCGGCTTTCATGACCTCATCTTCCCTGCCGCTGATCCTGAGCGTGCAGTTGGTGTCGCTCGGATACTTGCCGCAATCCATGACTTTTCTTGCTTCCATGCTTACTACCCCCCTCTGGCCGTAAACCGGTCAGGATGTATATGAGAGATATTATACTATATTCATGTATATCAATATATGGGGTAAGAAAATCGAATATCCGAGTGTTTATGTAAGCTCGAATTGAGTCTTTCCGAAGCTTATCTCACTCCCTCCATAATATCTGTGAAGCTTCGAGCGGAACCGCTACGCCTGGAAAGTACGGTATGACACGAGGAGTGTAGTCCGAGGCGGGGCGTTTGGCCGGAACTTCGGCGGTGTAAACGTACCCGTTCATCGCCCCCACGAGCGCACGCCCGCGCTTCATCACCTGACGGAAGGGATGTCTGCTCTTTTCCCCGTCGGTGAAGAGCTCCACGCGTACGGAATCGGGCTCTACCCCGTTCAGATATACCTGGACCTCGAATTTATGCATATCTCCGTCGGCTTCGACCTTCATTTCTCCGAAGCGGAGGTTAGGCCAGTACTGATCGAGGTTATGCTTCCACTCCGTTATCTCTGTTCCCATATTCCCGTTTTTCGCGCTTCTCTTCTTGTATGATTCCGCCAAGGGAAGGTAGTATTCCTCGGTGTACTCGCGGAGCATGCGGTTTGAGGAAAAGCGCGGGGAGAGCCTGGCCATGCTCTCTCGCATACGGCTCACCCAAGCGGCGGGCACGCCGTTCTCTCCGCGCGTGTAGAACTCGGGTATCACTTGCTGTTCGAGCTTTGTGTATAGCGCCTCGGCCTCAATAGCGTCCCACTTAGGATCGTCACCGTGCTCGAGTCCGTCGCCGAGCGCCCATCCGATGTCGGGGGCGTATGCCTCCGCCCACCATCCGTCGAGCTCGGACAAATTTATACCGCCGTTGACGAGCACCTTCATGCCGCTCGTGCCGCACGCCTCCCACGGCCTGCGCGGGGTATTCAGCCAGACGTCCACGCCCTGCACCAGACGTTCCGTAAGGTGCATATCGTAGTCGCTCAGGAATACGACGTGCATTCGTGTCACATCACGGCGGATAAAACGTATCCATTGCTCGATCATTGCCTGTCCTTCCCTGTCCGCCGGGTGCGCTTTCCCGGAGATTATAAGCTGGACCGGTCTGTTCGGATCGGTCAGTATGCGAAGAAGCCTCTCCTCGTCGTGGAGAAGGAGAGTCGGTCTCTTGTAGGCGGCGAACCTGCGCGCGAAGCCCAGCGTGAGCGCGTTTGGGTCGAATATGTGCTCGACTTCTTCGACGGCCCTGGGCGGGGCACCCGATACGGCGAGTTGTTTTGACAGCCTTCTTCGCACAAATTCGATGAGCGATTTGCGCGCTTCCGTACGGAACCGCCATAACTCTTCATCCGGTATACGCTCGATCTCGCACTCGAGGTCTTCTGTCCTGCCGATCCACCTGTCCTTGCCGCAGAACTTCGTCCATAGCTCGTCCGCGGCCGCCGAGTCCCACGTGGGCATATGCACTCCGTTGGTCACGTGCCCGACCGGCACCTCCGCCGTCGGCCACCGGGGATAAAGCGGCTGGAATATGTGCCTGCTGACTCTGCCGTGGAGGCTGCTCACGCCGTTTACCGCGGCGCTGCCCCTGATGGCGAGGTAGGCCATGTTGAAATCTTCCGATGCGTCGGAGGGATTCAATCTTCCCAGAGCCAGCAGTTCCTGAATGGTAATTCCCAAGTAGTTCTCGGCGTATCCCGTAAGGTACTGACGGATAACGTTCGGGGGAAAACGGTCGAATCCCGCCTCGACGGGGGTATGCGTTGTAAACAGGTTGCCGGCCCTCGTGACAGTTAGCGCTTCTTCGAACGGTATGTTCGTTTGCTTCATGAAGCTCCGAGCGCGCTCGAGCACGGCGAAAGCGGTATGGCCCTCGTTCAGATGGCAGACTTCGGGCTCTATTCCGAGCGCATTGAGCAGCATCCATCCCCCTATGCCGAGAATGAGCTCCTGCTTCAGACGCAGCTCGATGCCTCCTCCGTAGAGCTCGGTAGTAATACCCCTGTGCTCGGGCGGATTCGACGGATCGTTGCTGTCCAGGAGATAGAGCCTGATCCTGCCGACCTGCACCTGCCATGTCCTGAGCCAGAGGGAATAGCCGGGTAAGGGTATTTCGAGCCTGAGCCATTCACCGTCCGGCTCGCGGAGGGGAGTTATGGGAAGCTGTCCCGGGTCGTTATAAGGAAACAGTGCAGTCTGCGATCCGTTCTTGTCAATCATCTGCCGGAAATATCCCTGCTGGTACAGGAGCCCCACGCCGACCACGGGCACATCGAGATCACTGGCTGTTTTCAGCAGGTCGCCAGCGACATTGCCCAGTCCGCCGGAGTAAATCGGGAGCGCCTCACTGAGCATGAATTCCATACACAGGAAGGCGGCCGTCTTGAGAGCGGAGCCGGGGTGATGAACGTCGAACCAACCGGGTTTCTCCTCGGCATCCCGGTTGGCTTCGGCAATGACCTCGACCTGTTTGCAGAATTCGGGATTCGAGAGCAGCTCCTCGAGCCGCGAGTGAGAGACGGTCTGAAGGACGAGCCAAGGGTTATGGGTCAACCGCCAGAGCACCGGATCCAGCTCTTGCCAGAGCTTGTCGGCGGCGTGGTTCCATGTCGATCTCATGTCGAGCGCAAGCTCGGCGAGGGTGTCGAAGCCTTCGATGTCCGTCGGGACGAAAAGGTATTCGGGGCTGCTGAAAGTTCTTTGCTTGCTCATGGCTTTGCCGTTCAATTATTTGCCGTATTATAAGGTATCATCATCAAACAATATGGCGAGCACGCCGGCAGTGCTAGTCCTGGAGCACGTAACCGCCCGGCGCGTCTTCCATAGGTGGATAACCCTTCGCCGTGTTCCCCATGGGAGGCGGCTTTACTCTACTGCCGGAGCGTTTCCTTATCCACTCATCCCACTCGGGCCACCACGAGCCCTGATGTTCCGGAGTGCTCTTCTCCCACATGTCGGGATCGATGTACGGGCTCTCATCGCTGTGTGTCGCGACTCTGTATGTTCTCCCCGGATGACCCGGCTCGCTCACGATTCCCGCGTTGTGTCCGCCGCTAGTCAGGAGAAATGTGATCTCCGTGTCGGCGTGGAGGTGGATTTTATAGACCGAGTGCCAGTGGGCCACGTGATCTCGTAGGGTCGATACGATGAACATCGGTACGCGTATGTCGCTGAGCGATACCGCGCGCCCCTTTACTCTGAAACGGCCCTCCGAGAGGTCGTTGTTCAGGAACAGCTTCCTCAGATACTCGGAGTGCATTCTGTACGGCATACGCGTGAGGTCGGCGTTCCAAGCCATCAGATCGAACATCGGCGTTCGCTCGCCGAGAAGATAGTCGTGTATCATGCGCGACCATATCAAGTCGTTAGACCTCAGCAAGGAGAACGCCCCCGACATCTGCTTCGTATCGAGATACCCCTGATCCCACATCATATCCTCTAAAAATGTAAGCTGGCTCTCGTCTATAAACAGCATAAGTTCGCCTGCTTCCGTAAAGTCAGTCTGCGCGGCCAGAAGGGTCAAACTCTTGAGGCGGTTGTCCCTGTCGCGTGCCATCGCGGCCGCGGCTATCGCGAGCAGCGTGCCGCCGAGGCAGTATCCGAGTGCGTGGATCTTTCTCTTAGGGATAATCTGCGATACGACGTTGAGTGATTCCATGACGCCCATCTCCAGATAGTCGCCCATGTCGAGCTCGCGGTCTTCGGTCCCCGGGTTCTTCCACGATATGATAAATACTGTATGACCGTTTCCGACCAGATATTTTACGAGCGAATTATCGGGAGAAAGGTCGAGTATGTAGTATTTCATTATCCACGCCGGGATTATAAGCACGGGCTCGGCGTAGACGGTCCTGGTCGCCGGGGAGTATTGAATCAGCTCGATCAGGCGGTTTCTGTAAACGACCTTTCCGGGCGTTACGGCTACGTCCTTGCCGACGCGGAAATTCTCCGTGCCCGCCGGAGGCTTGCCGGTGATGGAGCGCTCCCAATCCTCGAGCATATTCATCCAGCCTCTGGTAAGGTTCTGCCCCCCTTCTTCAAGGGTCTTCTTTAGTATCTCGGGGTTAGTCAGTATAAAATTGGACGGAGCGAATACGTCGAGAATCTGCCGCGTAACGAAGGAAACGACGTCTTCATGATGCCGGTTTACGCCCATCACGTCGTTGGTCGCGTTGTGGAGCCACTGCTGCGTCAGGAGGAAAGACTGGTACATGAGATTGAACGGGGGCTGCTTCCATTCTTCGCCGCTGAACCTTTTGTCCTGTGGCAGGGGATCTATGCAGGGCTCGTGCGAACTGCTAGTGGCGCACTTGTAAGCGTATATGTAGAACCTGATCGCTTTCCTCATGGCTTTTTGGATAAGCTCGAGCTGCTTTGCGGGAGACATTCCCAGGTGGACGAGCCAGTCGAGGTACGCGATGGTAATGGATGCCGGGGAGATGCCCAGCGTAAAGCGGCCCATCATGGAATGAATCATTCTGTCCATACTGGACAGGCCGGTCATAAAAGCAGGGTCTTTATCCATATCAACTCACCCCGTGTAAAAATACCATCCAGACTTAGCCTTTTATAAGTCTAGCACACAATCCGTCCGCGTATCACACAAAGCTAGTAATTGCAAATAACATACCGCTAATCTGGGACTCCTATGTGCCTTTCAATATTGAATAAATATATGAGTGCTTACGTCAGATGTCGTAAAAGCTGACAGGAAAAGTACCGTGAGCTGAACAATTAGCTTTCCTATGATTAGATAGCATACAAATCATGCCGGAAACTGCGATAAAAGAATATTATAATCATGCTCACACACAGTCTGTTTTGTTGGTTATCCCAAGCGAAGAACCCTCCGGATATCCGGGCAATATGATGCCAGGTTCATTGGCGGTGGATTTTTATTACTCATATTATCTCGAGATGCTGAGCATCGCTCTTCTCCCCGCCGGGACGTGAGCCAAGGATCTCTATCAGCTCTTCTCTTTCTATCGTTTCTTCTTTTAACAGAGTGAGAGCCAGTTTGTCCAGCTCGGCCCGCTTGTCGGTTAGCAGCTTTTCTACCGAGGTGTGGGAATCCTCGATCAAGAGATTTATTTCTTCGTCGATAATTGCGGCGGTAGCCTCGCTGTAATCCTTTCCCCGTGACAACTCATATCCGAGGAAGGGTTGTTCATCAAAAGTTTTATATGCCGATAGTCCGATTTTTCCCATACCCCAGCGTGTTATCATGCGGCGCGCGAGGTTGGTCGCCTCAATGAGATCATTTTCGGCACCGGTCGTTATATCGCCTATTGCGATTTCCTCCGCTGTACGCCCTCCGAGCAGTACCGATAGCTTTGCCAGCAGATACGTTCGGCTGTGGTTGTATTGATCATCGGCGGGCAGCTGTTCCGTGACCCCGAGACTCTGGCCGCGCGGGATAATGGTAATTTTATGCACTTCATCAGCGGCAGGAGTGAACCAGGCTACTATCGCGTGTCCCGACTCATGGTATGCGATGACGCGTCGTGCTTCCGGGTCCATTAGTAGCTGACGCTTCTCTCCCAGCAGAATCATATCGATGGACTCCTCGAAATGGGACATGTTGATCTTATTCTCCCCTTTCCTTGCGGCTAGTAAAGCCGCTTCGTTACACAGATTGGATAGGTCGGCCCCGCTCATGCCCATAGTGCCACGGCTAAGAGCTTCCAGGTTGACGTCCGGGTCGAGTTTCAGATGTTTTGTATGGATTTTCAATATGCCCTCACGGCCTTTTCGATCCGGCAGCTGCATTACAACGTGTCTGTCGAAGCGTCCCGGTCTCAAAAGAGCGGGGTCCAGCACATCCGGTCTATTGGTCGCGGCCAGTATAATGACTTCTTCCCGTTCATCGAATCCATCCATCTCCACGAGCAACTGGTTAAGGGTCTGCTCACGCTCGTCGTTTACGGTTCCCATTCCGGCTCCTCGCCTCCTCGCCACAGCATCCAGCTCGTCTATAAAAATTATAGAAGGAGCAGACTGCTTTGCCTGGGTAAAAAGATCGCGCACGCGGCTAGCGCCTACACCAACGAACATCTCCACAAATTCAGAAGCACTGATACTGAAGAACGGCACTTCCGCCTCACCGGCCACGGCTTTGGCCATAAGGGTTTTTCCCGTTCCGGGAGGACCTATGAGAAGCACGCCCCTGGGTATCCTTGCCCCTATTTCATAATATTTGGTGGGGTCTCGCAGGAACTCAACTTCCTGCTGGAGCTTTATTTTTGCTTCATCTGCGCCCGCAACATCATCAAACGTCACGGCGGTTTTACGCCCTGCGTATAAGCGCGCCCGGCTTTTCCCAAAGCTAAACAATCCCGATCCGGCTTTTGAGGCGCCCCTGCTCATCCAGAAAAAGAAGAGAAACAGTAAAAGGATGGGAAGCCAGCCGAATAAAAAAGTAGTGAACCAGCTGCCGGATGTGGATTTTGCATTCACCTTGACATTGTGACTCTCAAGCAACGGTAACAGGTTGGTGTCTCCTATTTCCTTAGGGAATATCGTCCTAAAGTCTGTATACGATTTTGGCTCGGTAGAGGTTTTTTCTTTTGTTTCCGCGGATTCAGGCTTCGATACGGACTTTTTGAATGATCCGTCGATCTTATCTCCGTCAATGGTGACTTCTTTCACGTTGTCACTTTTTAACTGTTCGATGAACGTGCTGTAGGGAATTTCTGCACGGGGTTGTGACTCGGGCATGAACATATGCCGGTTAAAGACTATTATAAACGCCAGAATCAGTAACCAGATTAAAAACGGCCACAGCTTTCTGCGGGGTTGTTTGTCATTCTTTTCAGATTCCATTGTGAAATCCCATGGACAAACTCTTAATTATTCATATATACACCAGATAAATATTGTACCATCCTATTCCCTCCTCAGCATCTGTATCAAATGCACATGAGAGCTTGTCGCAGGATAGATATGCGTAGTGATCATGCGGCTGCCGTATCCTGATTTGATCTGCGTGAAACAAGTCAATTTCTAACCGCATTATTCGTCCCGGAGAGGCGGATAGTACCCGGTATCCGGTCTCTTAAAAATCTCACCTTTCGCCGCTGTACTTCATACGTTCAGGTATTTTTCACCGTCAACAGGTTGTTTATGTGAGAATTATGTAATTGCGATCGAAAGTGGGAAGTTGCGCGCCCGGAGGGAGTCGAACCCCCAACCTTTGGATCCGTAGTCCAACGCTCTGTCCAGTTGAGCTACGGGCGCGTGTAAAAAGAGTAGATTAGTTTACCGATAATCGGGATTTCATCAATAGGGGAGGAGAGGGGTTTTGTTGCGCGCCGGGCGATGGATGGGGGGTTCCGGGGTAAAGAGACTCTTGAGCCGGGTTAGCGAGGGCGTCCGATTTACTTTGTTTTCATTAAATTTCCCCTAGTATTTATGCATCTCTATACTCGGCCAAAGGCGTCCGGTTCTTACATACATTCAGAACCGTTGCTCACTCAGAATCGTACCACCCAACTTTGGATCCGTAGTCCAACGCTCTGTCGGGTCTTGATCGACTGCGAGGGAAAAGGCATGCTCAGGCTAAGAATCACTTGAGCTTCATTCTTGTGTGGAAGAGTAGTGCAGCTTGCCTTCTCTCACTTTCGAGATAATCACTTCGCTCAAGAGATCGGCGAACTTCTCCCCGCCTTTCCTTGTGAAGTGGCCGTAATCCACGAAGTCGTCCGGCTCCCATTGTATTTCCGATACCTCTTTTACATAGAGACATTCCGATTCGGAAGGGGGACACACGATTCCCATAAAGGAGTTGAATCTGTCCATCAATTTGGGTAATGCCCTGTTTTTTATATGCCCGGCGGCGTACCAGTCACAGGTTTCATCGTCTTTGTTCTCACGGAATTTGTGATAGTTCAGCACCTGCGGGACGAACAACGCGTAAGAATGCGATTCTTCAGCCAATACCTTTAAGGTGTTCAGGTTCCTTGTGTATATTCTGTCAACGTAGGGGTCCGGCTCGTCATAGGTCTCGCACGGCGCCGAGTCGGTATTCTTAGGCAGTTTGTCCTTGATCTTGTTGGCCGCCCTGGCTATGGCGAAAATGTCGTTTAGTTTCTGGAACAGGGTCTTGTCCCTGTTGACGGGTACGGACAACTTGCCGTACATCTCCATACCGTGGTCGTAGTAATCCGGAGTGAATTTATCGATATGGTATTGAAATATATCGTTCCATCCCTGATAGAAAATGACGATTTGCGGATTTTTCTCGGGAACTATAAGAGCCATTTGAATTATGGCCTCGACTGACAAGAAGTTGGGCGCACCGTAGTTGATGACACAGAACCCGTCGCCGAGCTTGGCCTGAAGGAGTGCGGGCCAGCTGTCGGCATCTGTAACGTTCGTGCCGAATGCAGTCGATCCGCCCATTACGGCTATCCTTATGCACTCACTGTCGTGTTCAGGCGCTCCCGTCCACCTTGTATGCTCGTTCGTTGTCGTGATCCTTTTGCCCGCGGATTCCAATACGACATTCTTCTTGAGCCTTACGGCCTGAAAAGGGTGCAGCTCGAAAAGCTGCCCATCCCCGTAGTCGTCGGCCTGAAAAACAAATTTCCCGTGTCTGAGATAGTATGCAGCCTGGCCTGCGAGCTCGATCAGTAACAGTATCGAGAAGAAGACGGCGATATTCACCGCAATATATATAAGTAATTTCCGCATTGTCATTTTAATGAGCGTTCCGCAAAGTCATCCAGACCCGTAAAACCCGTATGACGATGTTATAGGGAGTGGTGCCATTTCCCGAATTTTTTGTTATATGATTTCATGCATCCTTTTACGTAGCTATCGACTACGCCTTCATCAGTAGAAAATCCCATCTCTTTAAAATGCTCTTCCCATAGTTTATAGAATAACTCTTTGCATTCTTCTTTCGCTTTGTCAGGCTGATACTCGTGGTGATCGACCGCGATAGATTTACCGCCTTGCTCTCCGAGTATTTCGGCTCTTAGCTCACTATCGCTGTCGGCATATAAATATTGAGGCGAGAGAAACAATAACATTCCTAATGTCATGAAAATTATTCTCATGAATTTCCCCCTTTGTTCTTAATGCCTCATTATACTATAAAGCTAAACCACTCGTCAGGCGCTTGTGGTTTGTCGAAAAAGAAACATGCTGTGCACGATTGGGGATACGCCGGTCTGTAGGACAGACCGATAACACGCATAGTTGCAATCGTTGCTCGCTCAGAATCGTACCACCCAACCTTTGAGTCCTTAATCCAACGCTCTGTCCAGCCTTGCTACTATTGTGAGGACAAAGTTGTACCTGAGAATAGATAATTATGAACCAGGTTAGCTAGGGCGTTCGATTGCGCGTTTGCTCGCAATATTGAAAATTTCATCAATAGGGGAGGGGGAAGGCTTTGTTTGCACGCCTGGCGAGCGCCGGAGTTAAGATACTGTTGAGCGTGTAAACAAGGCTTTAGCGAAATATTATCGACGTGAATATGTACATCGCCGGAAGTGTTGAATAAGGCGGTCTTGTTTTAACAAGATGATGATATAATTAAATACTCTAAATTGTGAGATGGTGAAATAACATGATAAAAATAGTAATAATTGCGACGATGGTATTTTTGTCTTATATGAATTACGCAATCGCCTCGAATAGTAAAGCTGTAGTATGTAAAACCCCGGAGCAAATTAGTAAAGTTCGTTATGAATTGATTAAAACCGGCTCTCTCAGAGGTTCCAGTCAAGTTGAAGAATATTTTATTAATGAGACATGCTCAATAATTGAATCTCGCGAAATTTGGGAGAATGGAATAGTTGATGTGGATGTATATAAGGAATACAGTCAATATAAAATATTTAAGGCGTTCTTCTCAAGTTATAACTCGTCCGTTTACTTTTTTATGTATTAGTGCTCAAGTACCTAAGAGCACATGTAAAGAAGAATGATTACCCTAATAGCGGGCGAGTGTGTTGTTGCGTTCCATGCAAAGGGTGGGGGAAATTCAAACCCTCATATACTGAAATATCCGAAGGATGCCGTAGAGTCCGAGTTTATCAGCTCGAAAGACCCTAATCCAACTATCCTGTTCGGAACTGCGCAACTAGTCTTACAGCCTATGTTAGACCAGCCCTGCTTACTTATAAGTCACGATCCTGCCCCAGAGGCTCTTGGTTCCCCATATGCCGGAACGGAGGCACTCGAGAAGCACGATCTGGCTGTGGTCGACGAAGACGTTTACCTCGGGCCCGTAGTTCTTGATGTACCAGCCGAATACTTCCGGATCGGCGGCTTCGAACATTGGCTTTTCCAGACCCAGCTCGCGTATGATCTTCGCGATTACGTCGGTGCGCCAGGTGCGGACCTGCTCGGTTATCCCTTCGGACTCGATCATTATCATATATGCGCCCGCTTTGATGTGCTCCTTGGCAAGCTCAATCGCCCAGTCCGGGTCGCTCGTACCTTCCGATTCGAGCTCCTCGACCGCGCTCGCGCCGCCCGCCCCGAACTGTATATTGATCTCGGGCTTTGCCTTAAGTCCGGATTTCTTTACCTTCTCCGTAAGCCGCACGAGGTCTTCGTTCGGTATGGAGATAAACCCGCTGGATATCTCGACAATGTCAAAGCCCAGATTTCCGCATTCATCTATATATTTGTCTACGGCGTCATTGCCTTTCGTCAGTACGTATTCGATGAATCCGCCCGTCGATACCATTACGTCGTAGCTGTGGCATAGGTCTATCAGCTCCTTTACCGCCTTTTCGGGCATCAGGCTGAACGAGCCGCCCGAGAACTTGAAGATATCGACGTACGCTCCCATCGTCTCCAGTATGTCTTCCAAGTACCGTTTCCCAACGGGTGTGTAATACGGCCCGCGCATCTCGGTAAGGCCGTGCTTGCGGGGTTTGCGTTCACGCTCGTTTAAAGGCAGGAATGAAAAAGCCCTCTTTTCCTGCTTCACATTTGTTTTGGTTTTCTTGTTCATCTGGTATTTCCCTCCGTTTATTGGTTCTATTTGCCAGACTTCCGTTTGCTATTTACCCGGGAAAGAAGTCCTGTGAGCTCCCGGACCCTGACGTTTTCCAAATCCCCGACCGCGCCCAGAATTTCGGTCCTGAGCGCCTTGTCCGTATAGTCGCCGCTCAGGCTCTCGAATTTATCACTCACGGTTTCCAGGCTCATCGGATTGGTGGTGAATCCTTCATAATCCGTTTTCTCCGCGGTGAAGGAATTACCGTTTTCAAGGCGAACCGTTACGCGGCAAGCGTGGTTGCCGGGGAACATACCGCTGTACTTTTTATCGGGAACGACCATCACCTTTTTGAGGAGCGACTGCACGTCCTTTCTGACTATGCGCTCCGGACTGTACTGACGGGGAGAGACCTCGCCGTCCAGAATCGCGGCCGCGACCATGTATTGAAGACTGTGGTCCGCTTCCTCTTTTGTCTTTACCAGGGTTTTGTCCCCTTCCTCTCCGCCTC
>Ga0307426_1000187_pt1 | contig 41203 bp, 40 predicted proteins | sample SalMarWE160340MG_FD_202165 | JGI IMG/M metagenome (GOLD analysis project Ga0307426, IMG submission 202165) | Salt marsh sediment microbial communities from the Plum Island Ecosystem LTER, Massachusetts, United States - WE1603-40 | ecosystem: Environmental > Aquatic > Marine > Intertidal zone >... | reverse complement strand
GTGCGCTCGAAGATCAGCTCATCCATCTGGGAGATGGGGGTGAGCTTTTCGAGCAGTTCGGAGGGCATGCCGAGCGCTTGCCCAAGGCAGGGCGAGGGATCGGCGTCGATTGCCAGCACATGGAAGCCCCGGCTGGCGTAGGCGTAGGCAAGCAGGCTGGTGAGCGTGGTCTTGCCAACTCCCCCTTTGCCGGTGATTGCTAGTTTCATCGTGATTTCCACCTCCCCGCCCGGTGCTCGTCAGCGGCCATTTTCAGGTGGCGGTTCGTAGCCGCGCTCGATAGCCTCGCGCTGCAGGACGAGCACAATCGATGCGATGTCGAGGCCGGCCTGGCAGCGCAGCGCCCGGCCGAGCAGGTCGTCCGCAAGCCAGAGCGTGCGGCTGCTTAACGCCCGGCCTTCATCGCGCGTGGCGGACTGCATCAACTCACCGATCGTGAGATCCATTCCCGGCTGCAGATACTTCTCGCACAGGTCGCAGTGGGTGCAGCGGCCGATATCTTCACCGGTCGAGGCGAGAATAATCGCCCGCAGAGGGCCCCGGCGGCTGGATTGTGGTGAGGCAGTGCTCGTGTTTGATGGTTCCGGGCCGGTGTCCAATTCGAATGATCTCCGGATGTCACTTGCGCTTGGTTCAACGAGCCACCGATATTTGGTCAATTTGCATCCAAAATGGTAACCCTCGGGCTCCTCCCTGCACAGTGCAGGAAGTCACCCGGCGTGAGGGAGGTTCTTCGCATTGAACGAGGTGTGCGCGAGCCTGGTCAGGAAAGCTGGTGTGAGGCGATTTCCAGTGCAAGCCAATCCTGGTCCACCGGCAGACGGCGTAGACGAACCGCGCAGGCATGGTAGATCCCATTCAGGATCGCCGGTGGTGTCGGCATGGTTGAGATCTCGCCCACGCCCTTGGCGCCGTACGGACCCTCACGGGTCGGATGCTCGACAATGATTGAGATAATTTCAGGTGCCTGGTGGATCGATGGCATGCGGTAGCGAGCCATACGGTCGGTGACGACCTGACCGTTTTCGAGAATGAACTCTTCCGTGAGCGTGTGGCCCAGGCCCATGACTACGCCACCCTCGATTTGACCCTGCAGGCCGAGCGGGTTGATCGCCTGACCCACATCGGTCGCCGCGATCACGCGCGGGACGTGGACCTCGCCGGTCTGGAGATCGACTTCGACCTCCGCAGCCTGTGCGGCGAAGGAGAAGGCAAAATGCATATCGCCACCCTGGCCGAGCGGCTCGGTCTGCGGCGCCCAATACTCATAGGCGGCGCGCGGTTCGCGACCCTCCTGTCGCATCAGCGCCGCTACCTCTGCCAGCGGCACGCTGTATCCGTTCACTTGAGCCAGGCCGCCGATGTAGTGGATCGATTCCGGGGGGACGTCGTACTTTTCGGAGAGCGTGGCGCTCATCGCCTGGCGCAGTGCGCCGGCAGCATGCCGGACGGCGTTACCACTCACAAAGGTCTGGCGTGAGCCGGTCGTCGGCCCGCCATCCAGCGTCCGATCGGTGTCCGAGAGCAGCACCCGCACCTGGTCCAATTCAGTTCCCAGTTCTTCGGCTGCGATTAACTGCAGCACGCTCACCAGGCCCTGGCCGATCTCGGCCGAGGAAGTGCGCGCTTCAATCGATCCATCGTCGTAGAGTTCGACCTCGGCGCCAGCCTTATCGGGCGCGCCTCCGCCCAGGCCGGTGTTCTTGAAAGCGATGGCGAAACCCCAGGCTCGCCGCAGATTCGGATGGCCTGCCACCACCTGTGCCTGGAACGGATCGATTTCCCCGCATTGGCGGTGAAGTTCAGACTCGACCCGTTCGATACATTCCAGCAACCCGACGCTGTGATCGAGATGCTGGCCGGTGTTCGTGATCGAATCATCCCGCAGCGCGTTCAGCTTACGCAGTTCGATCGGATCCTTACCGATTTGATGTGCGAGCTCGTCGATGGCGATCTCGATCGCAAATGCAGCCTGCAGTGCGCCGAAGCCGCGAAATGCCCCCGCCGGTGGGTTGTTCGTATACATCGCACGGCAGACGGCGCGCACGTTCGGGCTGATATATGGGCCGGATGAGTGGGTCGTGGCGCGCGTCATGACGTGCTCACCGAGCGAAGCGTAGGCTCCCGTATCGCCATAGAGCTCGGTCAGCACCGAGGTCAACCTGCCGTCCGCTTTTGCGCCCAGCTTGATCTTGATGCGCGTGGCGTGACGTTTGGGGTGGACGAGCAGGCTTTCGTGCCGGTCGAAGAGCAGTTTGACCGGACGCCCGGTAGCCTGCGCCAGCAGCGCGGCGTGGATCTGGCCGGCGATGTCCTCTTTGCCGCCGAATCCGCCGCCGACCAGCGTCCCGATGACATGCACCTGCTCCTGCGGCAGGCCCAGGCAGGCCGCAACCTGCTCACGGTCGGCGTAGGGGATCTGTGAACCGACGTAAATCTCCATCCGACCATCCGGCAGCGGGCGGGCGATGCTGCACTCAGGCTCCATGAAGATATGTTCCATCGTCGGCGTCTCATAGGTGCCTTCGAGCAGCACGTCGGCGGCTGAAAATCCCGCCTCGAGGTCACCTTTGGCAACCTTTATCTCATCCAGCAGGTTGCCGTCTTCATGTACGAGCGGTGCGCCGGGTTGATCGGCATCGACGGCGCTGGTGACAACCGGCAGTGGCTCGAGTTCGACCTCGATCTGCTCGATCGCGGCCGAGGCAATCCTGTAGCTATCAGCAGCGACAATCGCCAGCGCGTCACCGACGTAGCGGGCTTTCTGGCCGATTCCGATCAGCGCTGGCCAGTCGCGAGTCACCAGGCCATGGTTGATCTCGCCCGGAATATCCGCCGCCGTGAGGACGGCATGCACTCCCGGCAGCGATGCGGCTGTAGAGGTGTTGATGGATTTCACGCAGGCATGCGGGATGCCTGCCCGCAGTACACGGGCATAGAGCATGCCCGGGAAGCTGAAGTCATCGGTGAACATCGCGCTGCCGTCGGCCTTTGCCTGGGCATCAGGGCGTACCGCTGGGCGACCAATATATTGGTAGTTGCCGCTTGGGGTGAAAACCGGTCGGGCGACCGGCTTTTTCTCCCGCAGGCTCTCGGCTGCTGCCTGCACGGCATGCACGATGGAGGAATACCCACCGCAGCGGCACAACGTATCCTTCAGGGCGTAGCGGATCTCACCTTCGGAGGGTGAAGGGTTTCTCTCCAGCAGAGCGAGCGCGGTCATGATCTGGCCTGGAATACAGAATCCGCACTGGATCGCGCCGTGCTCGATAAACGCTTCTTGAAGCGGGTGGAGGGCGCCGCCACCTCTGAGCGATTCGATCGTGCGCACCTCATTCCCCTCGGCCTTCAAGGCCGGCAGGGTACAGGAGAGCACCGGCTGACCGTTGAGCAGCACCGTGCATGATCCGCATTCGGCTTCGTTGCATGCGATCTTGGTACCGGTCAGGCCTAACCGCACCCGCAGCACGTCGGATAGCATTTCGTCCGGCTCGATTTCGAGCCGCTGATCCTGCCCATTAACCTTGAAAGAGAGCATGTTCGTCATGGATGGCACCCTGTCATAAGAACGAATAAGCGCTAAGTGCTCAGCTCTCCGGCATCATCGTGTTCAGGTTTTCCAGAGCAGCCGTGATCGTTCGATCGAGCAAAGGACCCGTTAGATGAGCGCGATATGCATGCGTGGCGCGGTGCCTGCTCGTACGCAGCTGCACTTCACTGAGCAGCGTTTCAGTTGCGGCAGTTAATGCCTCCTGAGTAGCATTTCCGCCGCGCAGGGCGTTCTCAGTCAGGATAGCCCGGAACGGCACCGGGCCGCCCGGTCCGATTGCCAGCCGGATGTCATCCAGCGTGCCATCCGTGGCCTGCCGAAGCCAGATTGCCATATTTAGAATAGCGATCGCCACACCCTGCGGCCGCATTACCCGCCGGAAGGCGGACCCTTCCTTTATACCTCTGAGCGGCAGTCTGAAACCGACCAGGATCTCCTTACTGCGGTCGAAGGAGGTTTCGCCGGGTCCGGCGAAGAGATCGGACAGCGGTTTCCATGTCCGGCCGCCTCTCGAAGCGATCATTGCTTGGGCGTCCAGTGCGAGCAGGGCGATGGTACCGTCCCCGGCGGGCAGAGCGTGGGCGACATTGCCGCCGATCGTGGCGACGTTGCGGACCTGCGGTCCGCCAATCAGTCCGCAGCCCTCGACTAGGCAGGACGTGTGCTCTTGAAGAAGGCCATTGGCTACGATCGCCGAATGTGTCACCGCCGCTCCAAGGAAGATATGGTCAGCGTCACGTTCGATTAAGGACATCTCCTCGATCCGGGTCACGTCCACGAGCAGCTCAACGGGAGCATGTCGGCCCTGCTGCATGTCGAGCAGCAGGTCGGTGCCGCCGGCGATGATTGCGGTTTGACCGGCGCAGTCTGCCAGGGCTGCGAGCGCATCGTCGACCGAGGTCGGCTGTGCATACGAGTTCCAAAGAGGCATGATCACGCTCTCGATTGTAATGTTGGTGTGAGCTAGCTGGCACTTTTCGAGGGATGGGGAGATCCGACGCCGACCCCGGATCAACTAGGGCCGACCGCCTGCTCATGACCAGCACATGGTAGCAGAATCATTCTTCAGCCTCAAGCGTGTGGGTAATGCCATAACTCGCTTGGGAGCTGTAGAGCTGGACATTCAGTTAAAAAAAGAGTGCCCGAGTGAAGCGGCCTTCGAAATCAGGATGGGTTGTCAGCTCGATGTACTCGACCTGGGAACGAATCTGATCGGCGATGTGGCGGCGCTCGGCCGAAACCAGCATTTGACGGGCGCCGGTGCCCGCCGCGTTCCCGACCTGCTGAAAGCGATCGCGCGGCAGGTCGGGGAACATCCCAATCGTCACGGCGCTGCCCACGTCGAGGTAGGTGCCGAATGCGCCGGCGACGATAAATGAATCGATATCCAGGGGCTCGATCCCGGCCTCCTCAAGCAGGATTTCAATCCCGGCTCGAATAGCTCCCTTCGCCAGCTGGATTTCATTTACATCAGAGCGGGTGACGACCACTTCCCGGCCATGGCCGCTCTCACCGGCCGGAACCAATAGATACTGCTGATGTTTTGAGTTGTCGCCCTTGCGGACTCGCGGCGCGCCTGCTTTAAGCGACCCGCGCTGATCGATGATTCCAGCTTTGATCAGCTCGGAAACGGCGTCGAGGATGCCCGAACCGCAGATTCCGACCGGTGCTTGACCACCAATTGTGAATACCATCGGCTCGCCATCCAGAATCTGCACCCGTTCGATCGCACCCGGTGCAGCGCGCATGCCATCGCGAATGTGTGCGCCTTCGAAAGCTGGACCGGAGGCGCACGAGCAGCTTAAGAGCCGGCCGTGATGTGCCAGAGTGATTTCTGTATTGGTACCGATGTCGAGCGCGATTTCCGTCCTGTCTGTCTGCCACAGATCGGTTGACAGTACCATGGCGACGTGATCGGCACCGACAAACCCGGCGATGTTGGGGGGGAAATGCACCAGCGCACCTGGAGCGATCATCAGTCCCAGATCGGCGGCGTAGAGGTCGAGCGCTTCACCGACTGCAGGCACGTAGGGCGCCATGGCAAGTTGATGGACAGGCAGTCCGGCGAGCAGGTGGTGCATGGCGGTGTTGCCGACGATGACCGCTTCTACTATCTGGTCCCGGTCGATCTGCGCTTCGCTGCACAGCTCACCCAGCATGCTGTTTATCGCCTCGATCAGCTTCGATTGGAGTTCAACCCTTCCTTCGGTGTGGGAATCCGTGTAGGCAATACGGCTGACTACATCCTCACCGTAGCTAATCTGCGGATTCATGATCCCGGCCTTCGCCAGTGTCTCGCCCGAATCCAGATCGAGAAGATAGCCCGCTACCTTAGTTGTACCGACATCAACTGCAAGCCCAGCTAAGGTAGTCTCGGCTGGCAGCAGTCCGACGATTTGCTCACTGCGTACGGCAGCGCGAATGTGCCAGCCATTCTCCCGCAGCACGCCCGAGATCGTTCGCAGAACCTGCGGGCTAAAATGAATTCGCTCGATGCCGGCATCCTTCAAAGCATCTTGCAGGCGGCCGGTGTCCGAGCGCAGATCGTTGAGGGAGGCCGGTTCAATCTGCAGGTCAAAAGCCCTTATGATGGGCGCACCAAAGATTTCGACTTCCTGGCCTTCGATCTGCAGGCGCTGTGTTGTGGCCAGCGATTCGGGCGGCACCTCGACTTTGACATCCGTCTGCGGAACGGATTGGCAGGCGAGCCGATAGCCTGCTTCCAGTTCCTCCGGTTCGAAGATGTCATGTTCCTCCAGGGTTGGTGGATTGAGGTCGCCGACCATCAAGCGCACACGACAGCTGTCACAGGAGCCGTATCCTCCACAAACCGAGACCAGGTCGACGCCGGCGCTCCGTGCCGCCTCGAGCAGATTCCGACCCGGTTCGATCTCGGTTCGCCGACCGATGGGCTCAAAGTCAATGGTCAGATGTCTTTTTGGCGTTGTCTCAGGCATAGTGATCCTGGTAGCGGCAGGTGTCCTGCAGGCTGCAGCAGTCACAGGTCCGGGTGGACTCGTTCATCTTCTCGCCGAACCCGAGCACGAAGGTTAAAGATTTACGTGGGATCATGAGCATGTTCGCTGTAAGCTGCACGCCGATTTCGGCCGGATCGAGGAGATCGAAGATCTGCGGCTGCCCGTGCTCAACTGGCCAACCGACCATTCCCGGGCTGAGCGGGATGCTTGCCTGCAGGCCGGATTCCCTGGCTTCGGCTTCAAACGAGGCGCAGACCGCGTTGGCCAGTGCCTCGACGCTGGCCGAACCGACGCCATCCAGTGCCAGACCATAAACGATGTTCTCTTTCGCGATCTCGCTCGTATAAGCTTCGAGCGCATCACCGATCGTGCACAGCACGACGGCCAGCTCGCGCGCACCGCCAAGGTGCTGGGCTAGGCGTCCGCCCTGCAGGTGTTCCCCGCCCTGGAGATGGACCTGTTCGTGGCGTACCTCTTTCACAAACAGTCGCTCGTACAGGACCTGCGGCGCGAGAAGTACAATGGCTTTTTCGAGCGCCTGCCCGGCCGCCTCAACCAGCCGCGGGCTGCGGCGACGGATTTTATCCGGATCCGCACCCTGTCCACGCAGCACGGCATCGACGTCAATTGCCAGCGACCAGTCCGTCAGCACCGGCATCCAGCGCTACTTGCCTTCCAGGGCGGATAGATCCCGGAAGTGCTTAATGTAGCGGCCGGCGAAGTCGTCCCGACCGCGCAGCAAATCGATCGCCCGTATTGTCAGGCTGAGCTTGATTGGATCGGTAATAGCGCAGCTGGCGCCGGCACCGATCGCCAGGCCCAGGAAAGCCTGGTTGATGATGTGGCGTTCGGGCAGACCGAACGATACGTTGCTGGCACCCAGGTTGACGTTGGTGCCGAATTCCCGGCGTACCAATTCAATGGTTTGCAGCGTAATCCAACCGGCCTTGCTGTCGGCACCGACCGTGAGCACGAGTGGATCGATGATGATGTCTTCGGCAGGAATGCCGAGCTTGCCGGCGCGCTCGATGATTTTCTCGGCGATTGAAAGCCGCACTTCCGGGTCGTCCGGGATGCCGTCGTCATCCATGGTCAAGCCGATGACCGCCGCGCCGAACTCCTTCACCACCGGCAGCACGGCCTGCAGCGATTTTTCCTCGCCGTTGACCGAGTTGATGAGCGGTTTACCGGGGACGACAGCCAGCGCAGCTGCCAGTGCCTCGCGATTGGCGGAGTCGATGCAAAGCGGCATGTCTGTGGCTTCGGCTACGACCTTACAGACTTCGGGCAGCAGCACCACTTCATCCTCGCCTGGAACGCCAACGTTGACGTCCAGTAAATCGGCTCCGGTCGCGACCTGCTTGATCGCAAGGTCGCGCACATAGTCAAAGTTGCGTTCTTTGAGCTGTGCGGCGAGCTTCTTGCGGCCGGTTGGGTTGATCTTTTCGCCGATGATCACGAACGGACCATCTGTGTCGATGACGATTTCCTTCGTTTGACTGCGGAGTGTTGTCTTCATTGGTGAGGTCGTTTTCCTTTCAAACTGGACTCTCTTGGTTCGCGGACTGGAGTGCCACGGGAACGAAATTCCTGCATCCAGTGAGGGGTCAGGATAGCATAAATTTTATACCTTCGATGGGGCTACGCCATAAAGTTCGTCGGAGGTCGAGATCCGGTTTCTCGACGGTGATATGGGGCACCGCTGAAATGTCAGTTACCCGCTTTCCCTCCGCCGGTCAGCGCGCAGCCAGCCCGCCTGCAGGATGAACCCCACGACGAACACCAATCCAAACACCAGCAGTGATTGCGCTTCGGCAAGATCCAGGCTCTGGGCGATCAACACGGCGCCGCTCAGTGACGAAAGCAGGACCAGCGCCCAGTCGAAGAAGGCCGAAATGAGCGCTGCGCCTATTATTCCCGCCACCAGGTAGACCAGCCAGGTCCAGCCGCCGAGCTGCAGGTTGAACAGCTCAACCAGGCCCAGGGCGAAAAGCAAACCGCCCAGAAAACCTGCCAGGCCGATCGCCAGGCGCTGGATAAAGACCGCCAGCAGCGCCCCGAGCAGGCCAGCGCCGATCGCAATCAGCCACACCAGCCAGCTGTCGCTTTCGGCTATCACGCGCGAGGCGAGTGAGAAGGCCAGGACAAAACCCACGGCAGCGACAAAGAACCAGAACAGCTTCCGGCCGAGCGTGACCAAGGCGGCACCGATCAATAATCTGATTGTGAGCATTCGGATCTCCTCAGAAGCGGTTAACCCTCGCGTAGAAGTCCAACGGCGAAACCAAGTCCAAGTAAGCCCAACAGGGCAAGCAGCCCCGACAGCCAGCGATGGCCGCTCCGGCCTGCGGCAACCGCTCCCGCCGCCAGTCCAGCTCCCACCATCCCATCGACAACCTGCACCGTCCGATCGGCCGCTTCCTGAGTGCGGCCGCGCTCGACCAGCGACCACTTCAAAATCGGCCCACCGTCCAGCCCGGGGTATGGCAGCAGCCCGGCACCGAGAATCAGCAGTGAAGCGCCCATGGTCGTGCCAGCGACCTCGTGCCCGGAAGAGCCCGGGCTGCTCAGCGTGCGCCAGATCCCAGCCGCGGTTGCGGTGAGCACGTTGAAAATCGGTCCGCCGAGCGCACGTAGAATGTGCTGGCGCGGGGTGACGTCCCCCGGATCGAGATCGTAGTATACGCAGAGCGGCATCCCGAAGACGATCCGCAGGGCGTCCATCGGCCGCCCTACGAAGTGCGCGGCTGCCACATGAGCCAGGTTGTGGCCCCACTCGACGCCCAGTGTGCTGAGGGTCGTCACCGCGCCGATCACAGCCCTTTCGGCCGGTCCACGCTGCGGGTCGAGCCGTCCAGCGCGCCAGCTCATGATCGGCCAGAGGGCTACTTGGGTGAGTGGGACCCAGCTGCAGTCAACCACGACGACCGGCGTGTCCCATATTCGGCCGATGATCCGGGCTGGCATCCCGGGTTCGTAGACCGTTGGTTTCTTCATCGCACGATTCCTGACTACGACTTTGTCAATTGGATGCATTTGCTCTAAAAGCTTGCTTTCCCAGTATCGCTATCACGGGAGTTTGAAGCAAGCGGAATCACGACGCATGCCGCCGCTCGAGAATATGCTAAGATGGGCTCGACTGTCGAAGGGAATATCCCGCAGATGATCGAAATCACCCGACTCCAGAAGAATATTGATGGTGTAACCGTCCTCGATCTTGAGGCGCTGCGTGTACGCACCGGCCAGATCGTAGGTTTGGTCGGTCCGGCTGGCAGCGGGATTGACGAGTTGTTTGAGATCCTGATCGGGCGCGCCCGGCCTACCGCCGGCACGGTTCTTCTTGGCGGTGAGGATCTCGATGGCAGTTCTTCTTCGCTGGGTGTGCTCTTTGCTGATGACGGCTTATACACTCGTCGGACTGCCCGCTCAAATCTGAGATTTTTCGCCCGGCTTTATGGCCTGGAGACCGACCGTGTCGAGGATGTGCTCAGCAATGTAGGACTGGGGGATCAGGGGTCAAGCATGGTCGAAGACCTGTCGGGCGGGTTGGCGCGGCGGCTGGCGTTCGGGCGGGCGATCCTGCACCAACCGCGCATCCTGATTCTGCGTGAACCCTTTGCCCGCTGCGATCAGTCCTCGATTTCGCTGCTGCAGCGTTTGATCCGTGAACAGGCAGAGGGGGGCGCCGCCGTGCTGATCCTGGGGGACGATGACGCCAACCTCCCCGGCCTCTGCCACCAGATCCACCGTATACAGCGTGGACAGGTCGTCGAAACGTCTGAATCCACCGCTGACGCCGGCCCTGAATCACCGTTGAAAATTCCGGTCAAGAACGAAGGCAGCGTCGCGCTTGTGAATCCGTCGGATGTACTCTTCGCCACTGCCGAGGAGGGAAAGGCGACAATCCAAACCGTGCACGACGAGGCTCTCAGTACACAGTTTACGTTGAGCGAACTCGAGGCCCGCCTGGTCCAGCGTGGGTTCTTCCGGGCGCACCGCAGCTACCTGGTTAACCTGCAGCACGTGACCGAGGTGATCCCCTTCACCCGCGACAGCTACAGCTTGCGGCTGGACGATGCGCAGGGCACCTTGATCCCGCTCAGCAAGACCGCTGCGGGCGAACTGCGCGAGCTGCTCGGCTACTGAGCTGTTCCATCGCAAGCAACTTATGGCGTGATTCTGCGCCATTCAACCCACGAAAACCGCCGTTCGGCGGTTTTTTATTGCAGCCGCTTCCCCGATATCGTAGTCTGCAGGTGGCTTTCAAAACGAGTATTGGCCGGGCACATGGATCACGAACGAAGAGACCTGGCCACTTGAACAAGGGAGTTTGCAATGAAAAGTATCGAAGCTACCGACCTGACCCGGACATTCAACGGGCTGACCGCCGTCGATCACATCACCTTCGACGTGCATGCCGGCGAGATCTTCGGATTTCTCGGTCCGAATGGTGCCGGCAAGACGACGACGCTGCGCATGCTGACCGGTCAGCTGCGCCCGACATCGGGCTGGGCGCGTGTGATGGGCTGCGACATTGTCGAGGAGCGCGAAGATCTCAAGCCGCAGATCGGGGTGGTTTTCGAGCAGCAGAACCTGTACACGCGATTCAGCGCGCTCGACAACCTGAAGTTCTACACCCGCCTGTACGGCATACCGCAGACACGCGTTGGCCAGGTGCTGGAGCGGGTCGGCCTTACCGACCGCGCTCGCGAGCAGACGAGCAAATACTCGAACGGCATGCGCCAGCGCCTGATGATCGCTCGAGCGCTGCTGCACCAACCGCGTGTGCTCTTCCTGGATGAGCCGACGCGTGGCCTGGACCCTGGAGTGGCACGAGATATCCGTTCACTTGTAGCCGAACTGGCGCAAGAGGATGTGACCATCTTCCTCACCACGCACTACATGGAGGAAGCCGACCGGCTGTGCAGCCGGGTAGCCATCATCAACAAGGGTGCGATCGTCGCCCTTGCGCCGCCATCCGAGTTGAAAGCCGAGCTGGGCGAGATGGCGACGCTGGAAGACGTCTTTCTTGAGAAGACCGGCTACGAACTCTACCAACCGACAGCGGTCGCTGAAGAACGCGGCTGACCGTTTGACCAAAAGAATGGAGGTACGTACCATGGAAACTACGATGAACGCACACCGAGGCATGCCGTTCCGGGATAAGCTCCGGGTTATCCTGGCGATTACCGCCAAGGATATGTTTGAGGGCATCCGAAATAAAAACACATTGACGGTGATCGTGACGGCGGTCATGATGGTCGCCCTGTACCGTTTCATGCCGCTGATCAGCGCCACCGATCCGGCGCGTGTTTTCCTGTATGAGGTCGGTCCGGCTACATCACTGGCTGACCTGCAGTACAGCAGCGAGATCGAGGTAAGGAGCAGTCCATCCCTCCCGGCGCTCCAGCGCCGGATTGGTGACGGGAGCGAGCCCGAACTCGGCCTGGTGATTCCGGCTGATTTCGATGCCCGAGTTGAAGCCGGAGAGACGCCTGAACTGCAGGGATATATCGTGCAGTGGGTCTCGCGGGACGAGGCGCAGGAACTGGTCCAGCAGGCAGAGACTGCAATCTATAATGAAACCGGTTTGGCGGTTCGTATCGAAGTTGGCGATAACCGCATCTCCCCGGCGGTGGACAACGACGGCACAGCCTTTACAGCCTCGCTAGGGACGATCTTTATGATGTGCATGCTGGGCATCTCCTTTATCCCAAACCTGATGATGGAGGAAAAATCCGCCCGCACGCTCGACGCGCTGATGGTCTCTCCTGCCTCGAGCTGGATGGTCGTCGCTGCCAAGGCGCTGACCGGGCTGTTTTATGGCCTGTTGATCGGCATCCCCTCGCTGTTGATTTACGGACCCGTGATCCAGCACTGGGGAGTAGCCTGGCTGGCAATCCTGGCCGGATGTACCTTCACGGTAAGCATCGGCCTGCTGCTCGGAACCATCTTGCACACACGTCAGCAGCTCATGGGTTGGGCCTGGGCTGCCGTGATCCCGCTCATGCTGCCGCCGTTTCTGGTGGTGCTAGATGAGCTGATTCCAGGGTGGCTGGTCAGCCTGATGCCATGGGTTCCGACGGTCGCCATGAGCATGCTCATCCGTGCCAGCGCCGCAGCCCAGATCCCGGCCGCTGTCATCCTGCGCAACCTGGCGATCATCCTTGTCGGCACGGCGTTGGTGCTGGGCTTTACTGCCAGTCGGATCCGGCACCGGGATCGCTGAGGGAGGTCGATGATGACAGAAACACAAAGGACTTCTGGCAGCGGGCTGCGCATAATCCTAGCGATTGCCTGGAAGGACATCCTCGACTCGCTCAAGAACCGGGTAATGATCGGGATCATGATCGGAGTAGCAACTCTGATGGTGGGAGCCTTTGCAATGCGCATGCTGGTTGGCATGTCCGACCAGCCGCGCGTCGGCTTCGCCGGGCCCTCCGGGCGTGAGCTCGTGCGAGATCTTCGCCGGGAAACGGAGTTCCCCGCCTTCGCACTCGAGGACCAGATGGCGCTGGAGGTCGAACTCGGCCAATCCTTCGCTCCGGCCTTGGGCGTGCTCCTGCCAGATGAACTGCCTCCGTCCGTTGCCGCGGATGGCACTCTTGAACTCACTGGCTACTATCCTTACTGGATCGACCCGGAAGTCGTCCGTGATACGTTTGAATCCGTGGAACGCCTGCTGAGCGAGATGTGGGGTGCGACCGTAACCATCAGCTATGCGGGAAACGCAGTCTACCCCACGCTCGAGTCGACGGGACAGATGGTGATGGTCGCGACAGGCCTGGTGAACGCGCTCTTCATCATCGGCGTCTACATGACTCCGGGCTTGATCCAGGAGGAGAAACAAACCGGGACGTTTTCAACGCTGCTGGTCTCGCCGGCCAGCATGACCCACATCGCGGTCGGCAAGTCACTAGCAGGACTGGCCTACTGCCTGGCGGCAGCTGCCGTCTTCTGCTTGATGGCTGCCGGGTTGATCGTGCATTGGTCTGTGATCGTGATCGCTGTCCTGGCAGGATCAGCTTTTGCGGTCGTGCTGGGGTTGGTGATCGGGACGTTCTCGGATGAGCCGGCGTCGATGAACCTGTGGCTCGGGCTGCTGCTGGTGGTGCTGCTGCTGCCGGTTTTTGTCGGGCAGTTCGCAAGCAACCTTCCGGCATGGTTGGCTACAGTTTTTAGTCTGCTACCCACCGTTGCACTATCCGAAATGGTCTGCATGAGCATGACCGCCAGCATCGACTGGCCGCGGCTAACGGTTGACCTGCTGCGGATGTTCATTCCAACCCTTTTGCTGCTCGGTTTGAGCATCTGGGGGATACGGAGGCGGGAAGTCTGAGTGCCGCCAGAACGAGAAGCGGGGGCTGCACAATTGTGCAGCCCCCGTATTGATTCGCCACCTGATCCAGGCAGAGGTTTTTTGAGAGTTATTGCCAGTCGATCGTTCCTACACTGATGCTTGTAAACCACAAGTGGAGGTAGGGTCAGATGAGACATCGCTGGTTCAAGGCGTGGGGCTGGATTTACCGCCCAGCTTCGTGGCAGGGCGTGGCCGTTATTCTGCTCGCATTGGCGTTCTCTGTGCAGGTTTTTCTTGCCGTCGACGCAAGGTCGCACTCGGTATCCGACACGCTTTATGGCATCTTTCCTTTCATCGTGCCATGCTGGATGATCGTTTATTGGGTGGCGACGAAAACCGCCGCTTCTGAGAGGTGACAGACAGTTCTGGCGCCCTCCATTTCATCTCGAGGAGTGCGGCGACGAGAGATCTCCGAGACGATGCCCCGAAAAAAGGTGACGATCCCGGCGACTGCATGTTTCAAGCGAGCATCATGGGTATTCCTCGCCCTTTGCGCTCGGAATGACAAGCGGAGGAAGCTCGGAAGGACAAGAGGCGGAGGCTCGGAATGACGGACACTCCTAGAAAAAATGCGCCGGCGAGTCCGCTGGCTGCTGCGCCTTCCAGCGCGCATACAACCTGGCCAGCGGGTAGATCATGGCCAGCCCCAGCAGCCACAGAGCGTACATGACAACCAGCGAGGAACCGTGCGGGGTTAGCACACGCCCCAATCCCAGGTAAAGGAATAAATGCAGCACGTAAACGAAGAGCGGCACACGTCCGAACACAGTCAAGATTGACAGCCGATCCTCACGCACGCGTCTGAGCCAGTTGAAGCCAGAGAGAAGGATCAGGTTGACGCCGGTTGTGAGCAGGGTGTAGGTCATGCTCGGCGGGTATTTAACCGGGTTGAGAAAGTCCATCCAGTCGTTTCCCGGGCGCGGGCGGATGTTCCCCAAACCGTCAAGGCTTCTCAACACCAGGAAGAGTGCCAGAAATCCAAGGCCAATCATCCATACTCTTGAGAGTGTTTTCTGGCGTGCCTTACAAATCCATCTGCCGAGGAGCATACCGAAGGTCACCAGCTCCAGCCAGGGTAGGACCGGGTAATTCGACCACAGGTCCGCGTTTCCACCAGGACGAACCAGGAGCAGGTCAATCAGGTCAACCCTGATGATCCCCCACTGCGCAGGCGAGGGATGCAGCAATTCTGTCCCGATAAATAGAGCCAGCGTGATTCCCGCCAGGGGCAGATCGCCCAACGGTAGAAAGAAGCTGCCAAGGATCATTGTCCCACCCAGCGCAATCAGCACACCAATGTAAATTGAAGGAAAGGGAATTGACCCCCAACCCCATGCAAGGTTGACCACCAGCAGCTGAAGGCCGATAAGAATCCCTCCCCGGATCAGGAAGTGGCGCCGCACAGCACCCCATGACCAGCCGCGCGCTCGCCGTGAGGCAGCGAACAGCGACATCCCGGCGCCCATCAGGAGGAAGAAACCGGGCGCGCAGAAGTGTGTTACGAGGCGCGTCAGAAAAGACGGCAGGTCGGTGTATACAGGAAAAGGGCCTCCCCAGTATTCGCCGCTGCTGTGGCGTTGGGCGATGAAGTAATTGGCATGATCAAGTGCCATGAAGACGATGATCAGGCCGCGCAGCGCGTCGAGAGCCACCAGGCGCGAGCTTCTGGATCCAGGTTTGTCAGTTAGTAGGGTGCGTTCGGACATTGTCATTCACCCTTTGATCTTCAAGATCGGGCCGGGGAGTTTGGCGTTTCATCTGCCTTCCGGAGTTCCAACCTACAAGAAATGAATTTAAATACTTACTCGCTAGGCAGTCTCTGGTTTCATCGCCTTCTCCCATCCGATTGCCATTAGTGAGGTTCGGGACTCAGAAGACTACGTCTCTTCGGAAGAATCGATCAGTTCCACACCGAGCAGCTGCAGGTTGAGGCTGGCCAGCTTGGCGAGGACCCCCTGAAGCGCAGCCTGATCCGGGACAAAGCCGCTGAGTGCTACAAACGGCCCACGCTCGTCAACACCCTCCTGCAGCCTGAACCCATTAAATCAATCGGACCAATTGCTGAGCAAGGTCGTCTTGCCAAAGCCGGCTGCGGCTGAGACCAGGATGAAAACCGGGAGCGGAACGTCCTCCAGCTATGCCACCAGAGTGGAACGGGAGACGACTTCAGCCCGAGAGGCCGGTATGTGAAGCTTTGTTTTTAAAAGCCTCTCGGCCATCGAGGCGCTCTCTTTACTGCCTGAGCATGTGAGCTGGAATATTTCAGGGAAGGGGTCCTGCGACCGCTGAAGAATATTTCGGGACCCCGGGTACCAACAAGTGGAGACGTGCCCGCATCTTGCGAGCCAGAACGTTGACTATGGATTAACCTGCAGCAGGTCCGCCAGCCAGGACATGTACGGCAGTTGAACGAGTTCATTCTGAAAGAATAACTGGGAATCGGCGAGCACTTGATCCCGACACGATCCACTGGCTGTCCCATATATGGCAACACATTGGGAATCGGTCGAGTTGAAGACTTTTACGCCGGCCGGCTTGTCGAGATAGATTAGCGTCATACCGTCTGGCAGACTTGGACTTGGTTGGGCGATCAGGATTCCCGGTCGCAGGATGAGCCACATCGCGCCGAACATGATCACCAGCAGCAGAAGTATCCCCTTCGCCATCGCAAACTCCTCAATTCATGTTCTGCAGATGCCTGCATTTTCCCTGCAAGTGTGCCGCGATGCAAGTACATGAAACATCCCCCTTTCTGCTGCCCCGTGGATTGAATCAACCTTGAGTATTTTCAGCGGTAGTCCTCTCGCACAGGACAGAACACGTCGATCAGGCGGCATGCGGTCTGTGCAACCCCGGAATGGAGAACGTTCGGTGGTATCTCGGCCACCAGCCTGGTTCCAACAGGTGGGTTTCGCCAGCGATCGTTAGCTGGAATTTGCCCGAGATGACGTTTGTAAGCTGTTCGTGGGGATGGGCATGCTCTGGAAGAGCGGCGCCAGCCTCGATATCCCAGTAGGCAAGCGTGACCCTATCACTGTGTACGAAGCGGGCCCGGTAGCCGGGGACGACTTCGCGAGCTGTCTGATGCGATAGATCATTGATATGCATATCTGGCCTCGTGATCCAAAGAATGATCGGACTGACGATTTCAGCGATCGATGCGCGTCGGCTGTTTGCCAGGGGTTAGCGTTTCACAGACGACTTTCGTTGAATCTGACATTGCGGATCTCCCTGCAGCCATCCCGACGGTCAGACCTTAGCTCGATTTCAAGCGAGCTGCGTAGGTTTTACGGAACTTGCTGACCTTCGGCGCGATTACGACCTGGCAGTAGCCCTGACCCGGATTCTTTGCGAAATAGTCCTGATGGTAAGCCTCAGCTGGATAGAAGACCTGGTAGGTCTCGACCTGGGTCACAATCGGATTAGGCCAGATCCCTTCATTTGAGAGATCCTCAATCACCGAGCGTGCAACCTGCTCCTGTTCTGCGTCATGCGCGAGGATGATCGAGCGGTACTGGGTGCCCGCATCCGCTCCCTGCCGGTTGAGCGTGGTGGGATCATGCACATTGAAGAAGATTTCTAACAATTCGCGATAGCTGATCCGGGAGGGATCAAAGGTTACCTGAACGACTTCAGCATGCCCTGTACGTCCCGTGCAGACCAGTTTATAGCTAGGGTCGGCTTTATCTCCGCCGGCATAACCCACCACGACCTGCTCTACGCCGACCAGATCAGAGAAAACCGGATCGAGGCACCAGAAGCAGCCACCGCCGAAGGTCGCCAGCTGAAGTTGGGCTGCCGGTTTTTTATTCTGTTCCATTGCGCACACTCCCTTCACCCGTTTGAATTCTATCAGGTCCGCTCGAGCGCGCGTTCATCCCGCCACTACGTTTTCGGCCGGGCGCACAAATGCGATGAATTGCTCGGGGAGGTGAGGTTTGCAAGGCAGCGTAGGGCGAGTGGCTGCTCGCCCCTCCGAGATCAAGACCAGGCGTGCAAACCGAGCGGTTCGGTGGAGCAGGATTACATGGGCTGAGGAATTGGCGTATTGTCCTGAGCTCTACGAAGATTCCTCCAGCAGCTCTTTCAAACCCGGGGATTCGTCGCGCAGGATGGAATACATGAGCAGGTCGACATACTGGCCGCGGTGAAATACGGCTTTTCTCAGCGTGCCCTCATACTTCATGCCAGCCCGCTGCAGTACGGTCTGTGAAGCCTGATTGCCAGGCAGGTGGGTCGCATGCAGCCGGTAGACGCGCTTGGTATCGAATAGCCAGGCGATCAGCATCGGTAGAGCTTCGCTCATAATGCCTTTGCCGCGCTCCTGCGCTTGGAAAATCATGCCGCCAATCTCGAATGCATCGACATAGCTCATCGATTTCCAGAAGAACAATCTTCCCAGCATTTTATCCTTGTGATCCGTGATGAGCAGCGTGCCGCGCTCTTCTTCCCACCAGCCGTTCTCCTTGAATTCATTCCGAGAGCGAACTTCGGGCATCAGACCTGCCGGCCAGTAATCGCCACGGGCGAGGTAATCATTGGCATATTGGAAGAATTCATCCAGGTCTTGCTCTCGCACCTGGCGCAGGATGACGTTCTTGCCATGGATCATTTGGCTCTCCTCTCCGATGTAGATCTCCTGGCTGGCAGCGAACTGGCCAAGCTGCTTGTCATTCGATGGGCATATTCTATTCGATCTCGCTCAGGTGGACGGGTCAGACCAGGGCTTTGGTAAGTGTACTTCGTCTGTCGGATGTTCACATTTGGACGGGGAGTCTTTGCTGTTGATCTGGACCACTTCTCACGGGTCATGGCCACCAGTTTAGCTCTTCGATCGTGGATAGGAGAGAATGACCAGCAAGGTGCGGTGGCAAACGGCAGGATGCCTCGCTGTGGAAAGGGGAGCATCCGGGTACGGAGCCTGAGATCAAGTTGCTGTAGTGCGATCTTCGTGTCTCTGCTTCGCAGGATCATCCTGGCGCTACATAGCGGCGTAAATTCCAGGCGGCAGATGGATGGCAACCGTGCAGGTGTCGTCACCGGAGAGGACGCTGCTCACGACCTCGACTTTGACCGGTTGGTCGAGAATAGTCTCCCACAGGTTCTGGTAGTAGCCGGCGCCGCAGTAGCAGTAGGTTTTTGAGAGCTGCTGGCCATCGGCCACTGCCGAGCGCACGCGGGGACAGTGGCAGTAGAGAGCACGGCGGCGGTCGCGATCTAGCTCCTGCAGGTACTCGAGCAAGTAGCCGCTCTTGGGGATCTTGGTGGCGATAATCGTGTCGCCTACGAGCCGGCCGGCCAACCCCCAGCCGCGCGATACGACCTCGTCCAAGCATTCACGCGGCAGCTTGATTATGCTGGTCAGGAAGTGCTCGAATCGCTCCTGCAGTTGTGCCAGGATCGCATACAGGTCGCCAGCGTGGGCGAAGGCCTCCCGCAAGGGAATCAGCTCCTCAGCTGGATAATGGCAGGCGCAGCCCGTGAAGACCTGCGCCAGTTCTCCTTCATCGAGAGCAGCTTCCGCCCGCGCTAGCATTTGGCTTGTCCACTGGACGACCTCCCCGCGAGCCGATTGGTCGCTAAGCTGCCCCCCGCCTTCAAGGATCAAATGCCGGGTGGCTTCTCCGGCAGTCTGGGCCAGCGCTGTCCTGAGTTTCCCCTGCCATGCCCGCTCGAAGTCGAAGGAACCGCCCACTCTCCCTCCCTGTCAATCCGATAACCATACACCTGGCATCGGTTTCAGGTTCATGCGGTTCGCTGAAAAAGGGGTCTTATATGCGAAGCTCCACAACGTCGCCATCGTGGAGTTCATAATCACGACTGACCATCTGGCCTTCGAACTCACCGCTGCCCCAGACGCGAGCGGCTTTTAGATTTCGGGAGAAATCCTGGTGGATTTTCGCTGCAAACTCGTCCACCGTTCCGCCGCGTTTCATGACGAAGGGGGAGTTGTAATCTGGATCCCGGCCGGGCGCTTTGGAGTAAACCCGAATAATCTCAAGCGCCTCGAACACATCCTTCTTCATCGCCTCGATCCCGCGTGCGGCCAGGATGGATATTGGCAGCGTGGGCCAATCCGCAGGAATAAATTCACGAAATACCTCGTAATCCTCGTCATGGCTTTCATCGTCGACTTTGTTCACCAGGATCAGGAAAGGCGGTGATGCCCAGCGGATATCCTGTGGAAACTGTTCGCGACGATGGGCCGGGACGATTCGATTCGCTTCGAGGAAGGCAATGGATTCTTCAAATTGCTCGATTGGGAATGCTTGCAGGTCGACCATCAACAGGACCAGGTCGGCCCGGCGGATCAGGTCGATCAACTCTGGCTCTACGAATTCGCGATCGATGGGCGGTGTATCGATCAGCTGCACCTGGATATTGTCGATTGGCATCATGCCCGGGGTTGGCTTGCGCGTTGTGAAGGGGTATTCGGCGACTTCCGGCTCGGCGTTGGTCAGGGCGGCGACAAGGGAGGATTTACCCGTATTGGCCGGCCCGACCAGCGTAACCTGCCCGGCACCTTCACGGTCAATATTAAAAGCCGAGGTGAAGCGGCCAACCTTCCCCTTGGCGCCAACGGAGTCCTTGAGCTTGGAGAGCTTGCGGCGCAGGTCGGCGCGCAGGTGGTCAGTGCCCTTATGTTTGGGAATCAGGCTGAGCATATCTTCGAGCAGCGCGATCTTTTCCTCATTCGTCGTCGCTTCTCGAAAACGCTCCTCAGTTTTGTAGTATTCCGGGGTCAGGTTGGTGGGCATGGCCTTGTTCGTATGCACTCACGGTTTGGGTGCCAGTCAAGCAAGTGTTCCCGCCACTATTCTAATGGAAAACGATATCTCCGGAGGACCGAAACCGCCGCCCCGACTGCTTCGGTGCAAAGGGGCCTCAGGTGGCTGTCGTACGTGAGGCTGTGGGACCGCGCATCATTCGTTTGGAATTGAGGCGGACATGTTTTCGGAACGAGAGTTGGAAAGCAAGGTCTCAATCTCACGTATTGGCCGGATGATGAAGCAGCTCACACCGACCGCCGCGGTAAGCAAGCCGCCGATGAGGACAACCAGCCCGACGCCTGCTCCGGGTCCTGTCCCAACCAGCACATCGAAGAATCCAGCCAGACCATTAGAGGATTGCATGGCTGGTTCAAACCAGCGGTCGGCGGCAAGCCCGGCCATGAGTTGTCCAATCAGAAAGGAAGCCGCCGTGGCCAGGTATTCGATGCCGAAGACGCGGCCCTGCAGGTCGGGCGCGATCTTGGCTTGCAGGATAGTTATGTAGAGCGTGTTGACGATGGTGATCGAAAGCCCGGTGACGAGAAAGCCCACCATCCAGGCCGGGGCGCTTCGGCCGAGCCCTAGGATCGCTGCCCCGAGCAGCCCCTCGACGATAAATCCGACTGCGACCCCGTAGATCCGCCGCCGCGGCCCCTTCCAGGCGCTCATCAGCAATCCGCCAGCGAGAAATCCAGCCGATCCAGCGGACCGCACCAGACCCAGCACAGCTGCGTCATTCCCGCTGCGGGAGAGCACGAGCGGGTTGATCATCGGGGAGATAAATCCGGCCGAGATATTGGAGGTCATGAACAATAAAAAGATTGCAACCAGGCTGCTGCGATCAAGGATGTAGCGCAGGCCGTGCAGGGTCTCCAGCCAGAAGGTGCCCTGCCCGCCTTCGCCATCCGGGGTTTTAACGGGCTGCGGGATGTGGATGATGAGCAGCGTGGCCAGGGCCAGGAAGAACGTGACCAGATCGATAACCAGGATCCCGCTGATACCGATCCAGGCGATCAATCCACCGGCGAGCAGCGGAGCCCCGATACCGGAAGCCGAGCTGATCAGCGATTGCAGGCTGTTGGCGCGCGAGAGCTGATCCTTCGCAACCATGGTAGTGATGACGGAAGTCGTAGCCGGATACTGGAAGGCGCCAAAACCACCGACGAAAAAACCGGCCAGATATAGATGCCAGATCTGAGCCTGACCGGTAAAGAACATCGTAAGCAGGAATGCGGTGGCAAGCGCCGCGCCGGCATCGGAGAGTGCCATGACCAGCTTGCGGTTCCAGCGATCGACGAGCGTTCCGGCGAAGGGGCTGAGGACCATACGTGGGAGAAATGATGCCAGGCCAACCAGGACGAGGGTGGTGGCGGATTGAGAGAAATCCCACGCCCAGAGCGTGATAGCAAACGAAGTCATCTGGGAAGCGAAGATCGAAACGAACTGGCCGCTCCACATGACGTAGAATGCCTGCATGCCCTGCAGGCGGGGACCCTTGGCGTTTATCATGCGGATTTGTGAAAGAGATCGACCGGACAGCGAGTTTGCGGCATCATCGACGGTGTGCCCCCTTGGTAGGTTGCAGGGGCGAAGTCTAATCCAGGTTGAAGGGACATGCAACTTCGGGCGGGTTTACAGAGAGCGACGAGGTATGAATGGAGCTTAAAGGTCCTGATCAACCGAAGCGCTGCAGCAAATCCTGAGCGTAGAATGTCGGCCAATCAATTTCCGGTGCCTGCTCCGCGTATGCTGCTTGCACATTCGATAACGCCTCACTCAGCTCCGCGAGCGATGTCATTTCAAGCCCGAGGGCCTGCATCGGCTCAAGCAGGAACCCGGCATACCAGGAAGGCCATTCGGGATCTTCACCGTCTACGGCGAGGTAAGCCTGGTGGTGAGCTTGGCCGGCCGCACGCAGCAGATCGACCAGAGGCTGCAGGTCAGGTAGTTTCGTGCTTTTCTCCAGCATCGGTTTATCAACCCTCGCATCCAATCCGGGCCGTAGAGCACGCCCGGCTGCTTTGAAAATCCATTGGCAGCGTGCGAAAAGGGAGCGAAGCATAAGCACTGCAACCTGGAAGTTCGCTTCTTCCCCGTCCGCCAGCGAATGGGTAAGTTCGTGCAGAAGTGTATCAGGTTCACACCGCTACATCTGGCTTCGCCCGGAGAGGCTTTGTGCCTTCGAGGTAGAACGGGGAGGTTATTTCCCGAGATCGATTCCGTAAACGATCTCGCCGCCGCAGCAGGGTGTGACCATGACAGCATGGACACCTGGTGCGAGATAATCCTCGAATGGGGTGGTGATCAGGAATTCCTGTCCCGGAGCGAGGCGGGTATCGAACGGGCCGAGGGTTACCCCAATTGTGTCTTCGGTTCGATTGGTAATGCTGAGCTGCTGCTCGCCGCGGACCTGTACACAGCGTGGATCAGGGATGCCAGGCAGGATCTGCATGGTCACGAGCAGTCCGTCGAAGCGGGCGCAGATGCCGGCAGCGGGAGAATCGGCGACGGGGGTAGCCAGGCCAGCGTTGTGCGGCACCGTGACCGGTGTCTGAGCTGGTGTGCTCGCCACCGGGAGCGTTGGAATATCTGCAGCGATTGCTGACGTAGGTGAGACGCTGGCACGCGAGCACCCGCTGAGCATGAGCAAGGAAAGAAACACGATCCGTGTAAGCCGCTGGCAGAACATCATCGCAACCTTTCAGAAAGCATCTTTTCGGTTGAGCCGGTCAGGACCTTGATCTTCAACCGGCGAAAGCTTACACCCGGCTTGTGAGGGCCGCGCCCAAAAAATGTACCGGGAGGATGGAAATATAGGCTTTGCCCTGTGATTCGTTGTTCCAATCACGTATACAATGCAGGACCTGCTGCCAATTCGTGGCTTCATTGTCCGGGGTGGAAGTTCCACCCCGGTTTAACGAGAGTAGTATTCACTCATCGGTTCGAAGTAATTTTCACGCCAGCCATCTTCGTACTGCTGCCCGTGCTCTGGGAGTTGGGTGTGCCTTAGAGTGAGCTGGGTTCCGTCCCCCTCCGGTTCGAGCAGCACTTCGAGCCTTGAATCCGCCTCTTCCGGGCTGAACTCATCCGTGCGCCAGGACTGCAGGATGCGCCGGCCTGGTTCAAGCTCGAGATTCACCCCGGTGATGTACCCGTCCCAGGCATCAAACGAAGCTCCCGGGATGGATTCGATCCTGGCCGGGCTGCCGGTCATCGCGCCATGGCCATTCGAATCCATCCAGGTGCTGTAAACCTCCTCCGGAGTTGCAGGGATGTACGTTGAGATTTCGAAGGAAACGGTCATTGCCTGGAACTCCTCTTGAAGCGACTTCGATTCACAGCTCACTAGTGGCAGGGATGATCTCCCGGCCGAAGGTCTCGAGCGGGCTAATCTCGTGTAGATTCGGCATGTTGAAGATGGCATGCGAGATACCAAGCCCGGCCAGATCCTGGCAGGTCGAGATGACATCCTTCGCGGTCATTTCGTCCGGCGCCAGGTGAACCGTCCCGAGGGTAGTGCATTCAATTTCCTCAAAGTCCCTTCCCAGGTCGTCGCAGTGGCGGCGCAGCACGTCCATTTTATGGACCAGCGTGTCCAGGCCAGCTCGTAAGAACAGGTTGCAGGCATCTGCATACTGTGCCACGAGGCGTAGCGTCTTCTTTTCACCCATTCCGCCGATCATGATCGGCGGATGCGGGCGGCTGATGGGCTGTGGACTGTTAATCGGCTTTTCAAGCCGGTAATGCTTTCCTTCAAAGGGCGAGCGATCGTCAGACCACATTTGATGTGCGATCTGGAGTGTTTCCTCCAGCCGTTCGAAGCGCTCTTTGATGGGAGGAAACGGAAAGCCCATACCATGGGCTTCCTGCTCGTACCAGGCTGCTCCCACTCCGAAGTACGCCCGGCCGCCTGAGAGCACGTCCAGTGCTGTGACGATTTTGACCAGATAGGCTGGCTCACGGTAGATGACACCGGTGACAAGCGTTCCGAGGGTGGCATTTTTTGTGACGCCGGCAAGGTAGTTGAGGACACTGTAGCCTTCGAGCATCGGGTCGTCAGCCTGGCCCAGGCCAGGCGCGATCTGGTAATAATGGTCCATCACCCACAGGCTGGAGAAACCGGCCGCCTCGGCTGTTGCGGCGATCTCGGTCAGCTTGGCGCCGGTATTTTGGGGTGAGCCAGGCCAGTTAAAACGCGGAATTTGTAATCCGATCTTCATCGAGGTTCTCCTGAATCATGCGTGGTTATATGGGGAGTATATCGAATTTGGCCCAGCCGGGCTTTCGTTCACCTGGCGAGACCTCCAGGAACTGTGCATCAAAATCCCCCGGTGAGAAGTTCAACCGGGGGACGGTGGACGATTGAAGAATGTGCCTGAGTGTACTCAATTCGTGCTTAGCTTCATCTTCTTCGCTCCAACCGCACGCGGTATGCTCCAGGCGGCAACTATCGCCAGCACGATCCAGAGCACGTCGTAGGGTGAGAGCAGGTCGCCGAATGATTCAAAGAAAAGTGAGACGACATCGCCGGAGAAGATTCCCACCTGGCCAGCGGCAGCCGGGCCATATTCGGAATTTACGAACTGCTTCAGGAGGGCGAAGAAAGTGAAGTACTTCCCGACCAGGATGCCGGCCAGCGAGGAGAGCACGGCAATAATCTGTAGCGGCCTGCCCTTCTTCTCGGTAAAGAAGGTGACGGCAAACCCGCTCAACAGGCCGACCCCGGTCGCCATGAACCCGATCTCATAGTCGGTCAGGATCACGATTCCACCCCAGATCGCTCCGCCGATGATCGAGGCGACGACGGCCGCAACGACCGCAATGACCAGGGCGCTGGCTGAGAACTGCTCCTTCTCTACCTCCTGTACCAGCTGGCTGTGGATTGATTCAACAAAGGTCTGCGCCGCATCGCTGGCAACTCCATTCTGTGTCAGGCGGGCAATGATGGTATCTTTAGGAACGCCTTGCTTGAACTGGTTGATGACATACTCGACCGCCTTCTTGCGTGCTTCCTCGCGCTGCTTTTCTTCACTTTTTGCCATTGCGGTTGCCCTCCTGCTCCGAAATAACTTATAAACGCGCTGAAAGCTAGGCTCCCCTTATTCGACCCTACCTTCGCGCCCTCTCTAGCAACTATCCAGTGGAAGCAATATATGGGCGCGGGTCGGTCCGGTTCAATGGGGCGTTGGTCATAGAAGAGGAACCTGGCTATTTTGGCAGATCTTTTGAAGGGTAGGTTCGTATAAAGGGCGGGTTAGATCGGGATCTCGTCCCGAAGCCGGATCGTCGACTCGAGCCCGGGATGCCGGCCGCGTTTATCCTGATAGAAATCCCGGATGCGGCCCATGTCGGACTGCATATCCCCGCTCGGGGTGAAGACAAGCCCGATGCCTGCTCGCCGGCCTGCATAGTCGAGGTAACCACAGGCGATTGGGACGCCGGCCTGAAGAGCGATTCGGTAGAAGCCTGATTTCCAGTGGTCGACGTGCTTGCGCGTTCCGGAGGGAGCGACAGCGAGCAGCAGTTCATCCGCCTGGTCGTAGCGCTCGGCTATCTGCGAGACGACGCCGTGCGAAGCTTGGCGATTGATCGGGATGCCTCCCAGTCGCCGGAAGAGGGCTCCGAAGGGGGGCTTGAAGAGTGTGTGCTTGCCCATCCAGGAGACCTTCACCCGCATGACATTCGCTGCAGCGAGCATGAAGATAAAATCCCAATTGCTCGTATGCGGCGCGCCGATCAGCACAAACTTGGTACCGGGCGGGAGCAGATTCTCCACCCTCCATCCGAATACGCGCATCCAGATCCGGCTGAGCCAATATCCAAAGCCCCACTTCGAAGGCTGACGGGCAAGTGTCCTCTGGGGCTGATATTCCGCCAAGTTGTGCTCCTTCGGTAGGCATCGACGCTTGGGAGGGATGCTGCGAGGACCTAAGTGTACTCCATGATGGTCCCTTACCGTCCGAAAATGATCGCGTCCTCAAGGTTCAGGGGTGATGAAGTCTTCCAGCGCCAGGTCATAGAGCCAACGTTGATCAGCGAGTTTAAGGTTCTTGCTTCTACATGCGGGCTTTACTCAACCCGCAAGGATTGCAGGACGTCATCTAGCGTTTCCAGCGTGTCGGGGTCGTGGATCGAAAGTCCGGTCAGCCGGCCGTCCCGTTCAAGGAAGATCCACTCGATGACGAACGGTACACCGCCACTACCGAGCGTGGCGCGCTGCACCTTAATCCCATTCAGATTCGAGGTCGTGAGTTCCGCCGGGGGGCAGGTGAAGCACTGTGATTCGAGGAAGGCCTCCACGGTTAGCGCCTCATCCGCAGCGACGATTAGACGGCTGGCGCCCGGTCCGGCTTTGGTCGAGGGGTCAGGTCCGAGCAGGTATAGATTGTAGGTTGAGCTGCCAACTGCAACTGGAAACGGACCGGCCGAGTCCCAACCCTGGGGAAGCGCCAGGCTGAGCTTGGCCTCATGATTGACGTAGCGCTCGGTCACCTCTTCCGTGCTAGGGCTGGCCAGGTCTGGGGCCGTTGGGACCGGGTCGACCGGAGCTGCGCCTGCTGCGGCACAGCCGGCGAGCAGTATGGCCAGAACTCCAGAAATGGCGGCTATTCTCCAGGTTCGCATCATCACTCCACGCGTAAAAACTGGAGAGATTTTACCCGAATACCGTCATGGATCTCAACCTGAATCAAAATCCCGGGTTCGGCAGGACATGCTGCAGGCGAGTAGTGGAACGAGTCGCACGACAGCGGCCCGAGGGAGTGATTGGGCGAGGGCTTTGAACGCTTTAAAACTTGGTCGCAGCATCAAAGAGCAGCGGCTGCACAGCTGAGGAAGACCAGCTGTGGACAAACAGTTTTTCGTGTTCCGTCAGCCCTGTTTCGATCGCCTGCAGGGTCGGCGTTACCCGGTTTGATTTAATCAGGGAGTAGGCCTCGCCCGGCGCGGCTGCCAGGCTTCCTGCCAGCTTGCGTGCCTCGGGGATCAAATCCTTCAGGGGGAAGATTCGATCCACCAGCCCCAACTCCAGGGCGGCACGTGACTCGAAGAAGTCGCCCGTTTCCAGCACCTGGCGTGCGATCCGGGTTCCGACCAGCGCATGCAGCATGCGGTCAGCCGGGAAGGGAACCGGCAGACCCAGCTTGATTTCATTCAGGCCGATCAGCTTGTGTCCTTCGGCCATCAGGCGGTAATCGCAACAAAGCGCCAGGATGCACCCGCCGGCGGTGGCATGTCCACAAAGTGCAGCGACCGTGGGAAGCGGTAAGCGGTAGAGCTTCAGGCAGAGTATGTTGAAGCTGTGGTAGAACGCACCAAAAGCCGGCTCGGGGAGCGTGAGTAAATAGGGCAGATCGAAGCCGATCGAGAAGAACTTCTCTCCACCGGTGAGGACCAGGCCGCGCACCCGCCCGTCGGGCACAATCTCATCCAGAACCGCATCGAGGTCGGCAATCAAATTGGGATGAATTGCATTTGTCACACCACGATGCAGGTGAATCTCAGCAATACCGTTATCAAGTTCCGTTTGGATGATCGTTTCGGCCATCGGCGCAACCCCCGGGTCAGGCCCATCCTGCTGGCAAGTTCGTGGAAGGACAACCAGGAGCATATTCAAAGCGTCTGGTTTTGTCCACGCTCTCAGCATTCGCGGCGCTCGGCGTGCTTTCCGGCGGTTGTACTCATTGTGTCTGGATGGGCACCTGGATTTCGCTGGAGACGTTAGCGGATCGCGTTTGATCCTTCAAGCTGGTATTTGGAAGAACAAAGCCGGTGCGTTTTATCGCACCGGCTTTCTGCCGAGCTGAGGTCTTACGTGAGGCTGCGGTCGCAGTAGATCTCGATCGCAGCGCGCATGAATTCGGCCAGGCCTTCCGCGCGCTGCTCATAGTAGGCGCGGAACTCGGGGTGTTCGACGTACATCCGGCCCAGACCACGGTAGACCTCGGCCGGCGCCGGGTAGAAGTTCTCGATCCAGGCATGATGCAGGGCGATAGCCTGCTGGACCTGTGGGTCGTCTGCCGGCCTGCCGACGAGTGCGGCCACTGCCTGGGTGGCGTCCTCGCCTTGTTGGCCGATTTGTGCCCACTGTTCTTTCGAGAGCTTGCGCACCCTGTCCTCGGCCTCCGTCACCCGCTCCTCGCCCCAGCGTTCGCGCGCCTCACGCGGGTAGCGTTCGGCCTGCTCTGGTGTCAGGCCAAAATACAGCTCTTCGTCCGATAAACTCATCTCATTCTCCTGCAGATTTGCGAGTGTTCTGTCCACTGTCTTAATTAATCGCCCCAGCCGGTCTCGGCGTTGTTCCAGCGCCTGGCGATGCTCCTTCAAGGCCGAGAGCGGGGCGAAATCCGGTGCTTCGATTCGGGCCTGGATCTCGGCCAAGGGCATCTCGAGTTCGCGAAAGAGCAGGATCTGCTGCAGCCGCATCAGCTCAGCCCGGCCGTAAATTCGGTAACCGGCTTCCGTCCGCCTGGCAGGCGGGAGCAGCCCGATCTGGTCGTAGTGATGCAGCGTACGCACGCTGATCCCCGCCAACTCTGCCAGCTGGCTTACTGTGTATTCGGCCATGTTTGCCTCACTGCGAGCAGTCTAAACCATAACGTTACGTAAGAGTCAAGCTGTGTTCAAACAGAGCTGGCCTAAATTCCGCGAATATCAACTCAGGTAAGGATGCAAAAGGATGCGCGCGGCGATTGCCCGCCAGGGTTTCCAGGACCCAGCGATCTCGTGCAGCTGGTCCGGGTTAGGCCAGGCAGGCAGGCGCTTGACCCGTTGTACGGCCGCTGCCAAAGCGGAGGAGGGCTAAGCCTTTGCACGACATCGGCCAGCTCCAAGTCGGTCCGGACGAGATAGGTGATGCCGGTGGCAAGGGAGGTTTCGAACAGCGGTTAAGGTTTGATCAAGCCTGGATGAGCTGGTCAGGGCAGCAGCAGGCGCGCCAGTGAGACGGACAGCCATTCCGAGAAGCGGTCGGACGGCCAGCCCCGGTCGATCGTTAGCAAGTTGAAGACCTCCGGGCTGCTAAGGGTCCAGACGAGATCGGTGGCCGCTTGTAAGTCCAGACCCGCCCGTAGCGGTCCATGAGAGGCAAGCGCCTGCACGAATTTAGCCAGGTTTTGCCGGCGCCCCTCGAGCAGTTCCCCCAGCAGTTCGGCGATCTCCGGTTCGGTCATGGCTGCCGTGCGTAGGATCGGGAAAAGCGGTGCGATGCGTTCCAGGACGCTCGTGATGTCGAGCGCAAAGAGCTCGATCTGCTGGCTCTGGTTTTCCTGAGTCAGGACCCCTTTCGGTCCGGGCCGCTCGATGAGAGGGATGGCCTGGTCATCCCCTCCGACCGTGACATCGATGAGCCGGGCCAGTAAGCCGCGTTTGCTGCTGTAGATTGAGTACACGGTCTCGGGTGCGACCCCAGCCTTTTCAGCGATGGCCTCGATCGTTGCGCCTGCATACCCGAGTTCGCTGAAAAGCTCGCCCGCCGCGCCCAACACCAGGCGGCGTGTCTGGCGGGCCTGCTGCTGGCGGAGATTCGAATCATAGGAACGTTTGGTCTTCTTGGTTTGGGCCATTTACTTGACATTCTACCTAAATAGATGCATAATATCCATATTCAATACAGTATTACTGTAATGAATGCGGATCTGCGCACAGCAACACTTTACTCCAGATCCGCGATTAAAAAATCTAATAGGATGGATTGGAAAGGAGTTTAACATGTCTGGTTCAAAGAATGAGAGTGTCTTCCGGGAGATCATCAGCGAGGCTTTCAATCAAGGGCATTACAAAGTGCTGCAGCGTGATGTAGCACCCGATTTTGTAGAGCACCAATTCGGGTTGAAGGCGACCATCGAAGGGATGCAGTCCGACATCGAGTCCCTGCGTCAGGCGTTCCCCGATTTCACGCTGACAATCGAGGACCTGGTTGAAGACGGCGAGATCTTGTGGGCGCGCATGACGGCCCGCGGCACCAACCACGGCGGTTTTATGGGCCCACCGAACGGTAAATCGTTCCGTATTACCGTTTTCGACCAGCTGCGTTTTGAGAACGGGAAAATGGTCGAACACTGGGGTTCACCGGATCGATTTGCACTGCTGGCACAGCTGGGCCTGCTGCCGCAGAAAGCGCCTGCAGCAGCCTGAATTGCTCCGAGTACTTGAAACAAAGCGGACGGATTGTACATCGATCCGTCTGCTTTGTTCTTCCTGCATACATTTTCCCGCGCGCTCTGGAATTCAGAAACAGGGCAAAATGCGGGGTTTATCGGCCTGGACGGAGATACGGTACGCCGGCTAATGCCCCGCAAACGTATAGCTCCAGTTCGGCTTGCCCGAAGCGTTCAAGAGGGGGCTCCGGGTCGCATAGGATTTGGTCCAGGCTTTTGATCTTTCGAGCTCGCTCTGGACCAGCCTTCAGTCGCCGCCGTGGTACTTGAAGGATACCTTGACCTTGGCCCGGTAGGCGAGCACCTTGCCTTCCTCCAGCTGCATATCGAGGTCGACCACCTCGGCGATACGCAGATCGCGCAGCTGTTTGCCGGCCAGATCGACGGCTGCCCTGGCTGCATCCTCCCACGACTTCTCGCTGGTCCCGACCAGCTCGATTACCTTGTACACACTCTCAGCCATTGCGCCTCCTCTATCTTGATCAGCCAGAATGGACACATTCATCATAGCGCATCCTGACCGGTTGAGTGATTCGAGGCCCTCTGGTCTGAATTAGAGCCAGAGCAAGATCCCTTCGGCCGTCTCGGATTTAGTTATGCTGATCGTAGGTGGATGACGTGATCTGACGGGTTCTTCAGGAGGGAAAGTAGGCCAAATTTTGGTTGGAATTGAAGCGCACGATGCCGTCGGTGATTTTGATCGAGGTTTGGAATTAAATCCGCTCAGGGAGCGATCAAGCGCTGAATAACTATCTGGATCAGGAGCAGCAGTGTCGGGAGCAGGATGGCCGAAGCGACGCCGGTGACGGTGCCCGGCCGCCAGGGCCAGGTTGGCAACCGGGCCAGTACCTCGCGCTCGATGACCAGGTTGTTGAGCGCCTTCTGCAGTTGATCCATTTTCGATAGGTCATCCACCTGCAGCTCCGCATCCAGTTTCTGCAGTGTTTCCTTCATTCGACGCTCGGTGCTGGCTTGAAGCCCTCGCTTCTGGGCCGTCAGCCGGGTGTGAGCACCCCAAAGCGGGATGATGAAGGCGGCCACCGCAAGCGGAACGCCGATGAGCTCGAAAACGACCACTCCGGTATCGAGCGCATGGAGTGGGATCGCCACGACTAAGTTGGAGAGCAGGAAGAAGGTCAAAACGACGCTTGTGCTTGAGGTTACCTTTGAGAACGCAAAGATTGGCTCGCGATCAAATAAATCAAAAGGCCGTGCAAATTCGTAAATGCGCCTGACCATGCGTAGTTGATGTAGCGTATGGTAGTAGAAGGCGCTTCCGGGAAGGAAGGAGAACGTTGCCGACACAATCAGTATGGCGAGACCGCGCCCACGAAAGAGATCCAACACCTTGATCGGAACGACGAAAGCAAAGACCAGGAAGAAAAGGACGAAGATGATATTGGTGATGATGATTGGCCGTGCGGGCATGGTCGTGAGGTGGGATTCGAGTTCCTCGTACGCTTGGTCATCCAATGGGAGCAGCAGCCTGAATTTGGCCAGGGCTTCGATCGAGGTCCGATCGAGATAAATGATCAATGCCAGCGAGCCCCAAGTCCAGAGCGGCGGGCTGATGAAAACCGACCGCAACTGTGGGAATGGCGTGGTGCCTCCTATCCAGGAGATCACATGCATGAGCAGGAACTCAAGGGCGAACAGCAACAGACAGGTCAGCCAATAGGGCAGGGCCAGCCGCTCGATTGCATCAGCAAAGCGATCCACCCAACTGGGCGGATACACACCAAGAAGACCACCGAATTCGGTGGGTGAAGCCTCTGTTTCGGAAGTCGGAATTGCCATCTTAACTCGCGAGCAGAAGCCGATTATATCAGATAAAATCTGTCAGATATTTTGCTGTTTGACGCTGGCAACCAGAGATATAACCTTACGGCCCGTAATTAATCCAGCGGGTCGAATCCGGATTATTTTCCCCACAAGCAGCTCATCTTGCGAAAAGACGATAGAGCTCTTCGTATGCTTTGAAGGTAAGTTCTTCAGCATGCTGGCGGCCGATCTGCAGGCTGGCCTGGCCGAATTGCTCGGCCAGTGCAGGGTGTTCGAGGATCCGGTCCAGTGCAGCGGCGAAAGCGGCTGCGTCTCCGGCCGGAACGAGATATCCATTGCGATTGTCGTGGACTAATTCGGGCAGTGCGGCGGCATTGGCGGCGACGATCGGCAGGCCGCTGGCGGCGGCCTGGAGCGTTGGGATACTCTGCACCTCGACGTCGGAAGCGATGGCAAAAATATCCGCTGCCCGGTACAGCCCCGGCAGATCTGCTTCGGGGACGTATCCGAAGAAATGTACGCGTGGTTCAACTCCCAGTTCACGCGCAAGCTCTTCCAGCCGATCCCGGTCATCACCGCGTCCGACAATCAGCAGGTGCGCATCGCCCAGTGCGGCCAGAGCCCGAACAAGAACTCCGATCTTTTTGTCGCGTGCTAGGCGCCCGACGAAAAGGATGCGTTTAGCTTCAGGCAGGCAGTATTTCTCAGCCAAACCAGCGTCCTCGCCTTCCGGTCTGTAGCGCGAGGTGTCGAGCCCGTTCGAAATTACGCTCGATGGGACTTCCAGCCCCTCCTGCTCGAAAAGCGAACGCTGGGTCCCGGTAGGAAAGATGACGTGATCGAACCCGCTCAACATTCGCAGCGTCACATCCCAGGTGATTTCCTCGACCATTTGCTCGACTGCCTCGCCGGCATGCACATAGTAGGTCACGAAGCGAGGCAGAAAATGGCAGGTCAGGACTTCCGGCACGTGCCCTTTCTGATGCTCGAGCCGATAGAGCTGCCAGCTTAAGAGCGCGCTGTCATGAGTATTGATGACATCCGGTTGGACCTGCGCCACGATTTCCTTCAAACGGTCATAGGTCAGCAGCGGCAGCCGTCCTTCGGACCAAAACGGATTCGGCGCCGAGCGAACCCGCCACAATCGGACACCCTGGTCTTCACTCTGATAGGGCGCACCGTGATCACTGGCGGTGACGACCGTCACATCATGACCACGCTCCACCATAGCCCGGGCGACTTTCTGAACCACGAGAGTCACACCACTGATCGTTGGCGGGTAGCCGTGGCTAAGCATCAGGATGTGCATGTTCGATCTCCAGTGCACCGGGGGCTGATTCGTGGTTCCTGCGCAATAGCCCACGGTAGAGTGTCAGACTGATCAGGTAGGGTACGAAGAAATAGAGCACACGGAAGAAGACTGAAGCGAGCACTGCCCGATCGAGGCTGATACCCAGAAGTGCGAAGATGCCGGCCATTGAGCCCTCCTGTACACCCAGGCCTCCGGGAATCATTGAAGCGACGCCGGTCACAATCCCGATGACAAAGCCCGTGACAGCCTGGCCGGGTAAAAGCGTCACTCCGAGCGAGCGAAAGGCGAGCCAGAGCGTTGTGACGCTGGCGGACCAGTCGATGACCACCAGGGCCAGGATGATGACGATCGACGTTGGCTGCTTGCGCATGGCGTGCACACCCTGCGCCAATGTCTCATCAAATCGCATCAACGAGGCTTCCGGATCGTGCCTGGTAAACCGGCGCATGATCCTCACCAGCAGTTTAATTGCCCGTTGGCGGAGACGGATGGAGAAAAGGAGCAGCGTCGCCAGGATTGTGGCAAGAATCACGCCTCCGGCCAGAGAAGCCAGCAGTGCTGCAGTTCCTTGGCTGATGGCAGCATGCTGGACAAGATACAACAGTCCGATCGGAAGCATGCCTATCATCACCAGGCTCGTCAGGTAGAAATGCAGGAAGGAGACCGCCAGCACATCACGCATACCGACATCGTGACGGTTCATCAACGCGAAGCGGACAGAGTAGCCAGCAGCTCCACCGCTGGAGACCACATGGTTGAGGACGGTTGAGACAAATCCGACCAGCGTCAGGTCGCGTACGGTCATTTGGACCCCGAGCAGTTTGCTGACCCGAGCGAAGCTCAAGCTGATGCAAAGGTAGGAGAAAGCCGTGGTGGCCAACGCGAAAGGGACCGGTTTCCAACTGGCTTGAGTCAGCACCGAGCGAACCTGCTGCCAGTCGGCAAGGATAAACACCAGGCCCAGCAGGGCGATGATTAGGATGATGCCAGGCAAGAGACGGCGCATATTACTGTGTGATGTACTCAGATGTGACCCTCGGAACGGGCTTCCCTATTCCAGTTGAACGCATCATCGATCTTACCAAAGAGGCACAGCTGGACCTTTAACGCCGCTTAAAGGGAGCTTTAAACTCCGTGGAGCGGACTTGAGCCGGGGAATACGTTTCTAATGATGGAGCGTTCAGGTCTGAAGGCGCAGAGTTGTCAGCGTGCCAGGGAGTTCAACCTCCAGCTCGCCATCAACAACGGAAAGCGGTTTCAGGTCTCTTTCGCGGGCGTCGCACAGGCAGGCAGCCTTGATCCTGGTTGACCGCAAGCGCAGCCGAACCGTATCGCCGCCGTCCAGCGAGTACAAACGGATGATCCTGCCCTTCCCGCGTGCGGCTTGCTTATAAGCAAGCAGGATGATATCTGGCCGATCGAGGAGCACTTCGGAGCGCATTTGCCGATGCAGGGTCTCGAAGTGACTCCCTGGATCGGGGGTGTGGAAACGTTGGTAGGCTTTCTCGGCAAGATGATTGGTCTGCCAGTCTCCCTGGGGTGTGAATTCAAGTGCGTAGTCGAAGGTGTAGGCTTCCTTCTCGTAACCACGGGCCGGATTGCCCGAAAGCGGAAGCAGGCCGAAGGCACGCTCGATAGCTGCATTGCGTAATGCGATGATGCTAAGCTGCCCACGGGGGGTGAGCGAGACAGCCCCCGGCCAGCGTTGGTAGAGTGCCAGCCCGCGCCCACTTTCCCGATCACGAACATGGACAAAATGCTGGAACGGCCAGAACGTGGGGGAATAGACTTTCTCGCGTGGTCGTTGAATGACGCCCCCCGCTTGGTCCATCAGCAAGCCGTCAGCCACCAGGCAGGTATGAAAGCGGACGGTCATCGTCCGTCGCCGTCCGGCGCGGCCGACAATGCGGAAATAAATGCGTGGATCGTCGTCATAGATCCACATCTCACGTTCGAAGATTTCGCCGTCAAATCCGTTGACCCAGCGGATCTCGAGGCGGTGCTCGTTTTCTTGCACAGCCAGGTCCGAATGGTGCTGGCTGCTGCGACCGGCCTCCTTCCACCTGCCGCCGCGAAATTCGTACCCCATGCGCCATAAGCCGCCTGATACTCGGTATCGGATGAGGTCATTCCCGGCTCCACCCAGCAGAGGTTCGCCGGTCAGGGGATCCTCGGCACGTACGATCGCTCCTCCGGCCGCCTGGTCGAGCTCGAGGGTGTAATGCGCGGTTCGGATCTCGACCTTATCGGCATGCCGTGACCAGGAAGGCATGGATCGTTCCAGCTCCGGAGCTGGAACGGCTTGGATGCTGGGAGCTGTCAGTTCGATCGCGCGCGTCACACTTCCATCAGCCCTCTCGAGCCATGGAATTTGCTCCTGGTAGACCACACGGTCAGGTGATGTGCCGGTAATGAAATCGTGATGGTTGGAGACCGCGGCTGTCCACCAGGCGTCTTGAAGAAGATTGTCGACTGTCGATCTCGCACCCCCGGCTTTCACCTGCAATGCGAGCGACTCGGCCAGCGTTAGCTTCTCAACCAGTTCATGGCAGCGGGCTTTAAGCGCCGGCCGGGCGGTGTAGAAACCGGTCCAGTACGGATTGGGGTCGAGCTCCAGCGTGGGGAGAGAATCGCGCTGGCAATTGACCAGGTTGAGATAATCATCCAACCCGGCATTCACGGTCCAGATGCCGGTTTGCGGGTAATAGCTGCGGTTATAGCGGTCGAGAAGTGCCACCAGGTCGGGAATCGGAGCGACGAAATCAAAGCCGATTGGGCAGAACAGGTACGGCGTCCGGCTGACTGGCTTCAACCTGCTCGCAAATCGATTGATACGACGGGCAACATGCCGGTCAGAACGGGCAGGCACCGCGAAGGGGAAAAGGTAAATGCGGCTCAAGCCGCGGTAGGCCAGAAGATCTCCCTGGCCGTAGGTGAATGCATTCCAGTGTGTGAGCACCTCGCCGCCGGCGCGATCACGCCAGATGAAATCGAGCGAGCGTTCCTTTTTCAGGAGCAGCTCGGCGCTGGAGCCTGGCCGCGGGTAGCGGCGGGGGTTGTTCGGTTCAATCCCGAGGAAGTACATGCCGTCGATGCGGGTGATCGTCGTTTGCGAGAATCCTGCCGCTTGAAGCAGCGAAGGCAGGGCTGGTGAGCTGCCAAAGCTGTCCGAGAAATATGCCAGAGCAGGTTCCTGGGTCATGCCTTCCCGGCGCAGCCATTCCTGCCCCAGAAGAAAATCTCGCAGGATCACTTCCGGACCAGGGACAATCGTATCGGCGGTTGTGACCCCCGAACTGGTCAACCGCAATCGGCGTTCGTTGATGTACCTGCGCAGCAGTGTCCGCCGTTCTGGCTGGCGCTCCCAGAACATACGCAGGAAGAACATGCACTCAATGGAGTACACCCGGCGCGGCTCGTGTTCCAGCTCGTCGAGTGCCTGGTTGAGGTTCGCCTGGACGAAACGCTCGTAGTACTCCTCGGAGGTGTAAAGCCAGTCGGGGTCCCAGTGGCTGGATTCGGCGAAGATCAGGACTCGCTCGGCATCCATCGGGATGCCAAGCGCGGCACGGAGTTCGAGTTCTTGAGCGGTCACGGCGCTAATCATACCGCACGCACCCGGCCAATGGGTCCCGGCAGTGTCCGCAGCTGGTTGAAGTCGAACCTCGGCTAGAGCTGGGGTTTAGAGGCCCAGGAGTCGACCTACGAATCCGCACCTACAGAATCTCGCAGGATGGCGTCAACCACCTGCGGAAAGATGCCAGGCGGGAATTCGTGTCCCAGTCCTTCAATCATTAACAGCTTTGCTCCCGGGATCAGTTCTGCCAGGCGATGGGCATGACCGGGTGGGAGCAGCGGATCCTGCGTGCCATGGATCACGAGCGTGGGAACGGACAGCTTCCGCAGGGAGTGTGCCTGGTTCCCATAGGCCGCAATGGCTGCCAGCTGGCGTCCCGTTCCGGCTGGCCGGGGCGAACGTTCGATCAAGCGGCGAGCATGGGCTCGAAGTTCAGGCTCATCCAGCGGGAAGCGTGGACCGCGCAGGGCCCGCTTCACGCGCAGGTGGTGTTCGACCTGCGCTTCCAGACCGACGGCAGGGGGGCTGAACAGGACCAGTGAGCGGGGTCGTGGAAGGGGACGCCGATTACCTGGCGCGGCAGTCAGCATCAAGGTTAGCGAGCGGATACGTTCTGGATCATTGAGTGCAAACGCCTGGGCGATCATGCCGCCCAGCGATGCGCCCAGTATGTGCGCCTGATCGATACCAAGGTGATCGAGGAGCCGAAGTGCATCGCCGGCCATGTCGTTCAGCGTGTAAGGCACCTTCAACGTGGTGTTGAATATGAAGGCCATGGCGATGGCCAGCATGTTCGGTGTGTTTGCTTGATCGAAACGGGTTGCAAGGCCGGCATCGCGATTATCGAAACGGATCACGAACAATCCGCTTGCCGCCAGCTGGCGGCAGAAGTCTTCACGCCAGCCGATGAGCTGGTTGCCGAGCCCGGCGATCAGCAGCATGGCCGGGCATTGCGGATCACCAAAGGCATCATAGACAAGTTCGACGTTCTCGAACTGCACACGGGTCTCTGAAGTGTGCTGGACAGTAGGCATCCCGTTTCCCCGAAATTCTTTCTGGAGCGATGCCAGGTCAGCGCAGCCGCTGGCTAAAGCTCCCGCTGGTAGAGCCTGTGAGTTTTGTAAAAATCGACCCCCAATTCGCGCAGCTCACGCTGCATGTTTGAGTTCTCAACCCCGATCTGTACCAGGTCGGCATGTTCAAACCCACCCTCCCGCACGCTCTGGTACATCTCGCTGAAGAGCAGCGCGGTGCCGCCCAGGCCGCGGTAGCCTTCGATCATCCCGGCGCCATTGACGTTCACCCAGCGAGTGCGGCGCAGCTCGAGCAGGCAATCCGCCCAGCCGAAGGGGAACAGGCGGCCGCCCGTTCGCTGCAGCGCGGCCGAGATATCGGGGTAGGCGAAAAGAAACCCAACGGGCTCATCCTCCTTCATCACGACTTTGATCAAACGCGGGTCAGCGAACCACAGCAGCTGATCGGCGATCGCCTCGGCTTCATCATCGGTGAGCGGGACGTTGCCAGAGGTGCCTCCCAGGGCTGAGTTGTACATCGACTTTAATTTCGGTGTCAGCCGCCGGAGATCGCGTCTTGTGCGGTAGCGGGCGATCCGCAGCCCACGCCGTTTCCGCACAAGCTCAGCGAGCTGGTGGATCCGGTCTGGAAACTCCAGCTCGGAGCCGAGGTAGCCTGAAACGACTTCCCCTCGCTTTTCAAAACCGGCCTCCTCGACCAGCCCCACATAGTATTCTGGGTTGTAGGGAATGCCGAAAGCGGGACGGTGTTCAAATCCCTTCACCAGCAGACCCATTCCGTCCAGCGCGCTGAAACCCTTCGGTCCGAGTATCTTGTTCAGGCCGTGCTCACGCGCCCAGGCAAATCCAGCCTCAAAAAGCTCGCCCGAGACCTGGCGATCGTTCACACATTCAAACAGGTAGAAGAAGGCCGTCTTTTCCTGGTTGTGGTCGTTATAGCGGTGGTTCTCAAGCACGGCCAACCGGCCTGTAGGTTCACCGTCGCTCGAGGTTGCGAGAAAGAAAACCGCCTCGGAATGTTGAAAGAAGGGGTTACGGTGAGGATCCAGCATGCGCTGTGATTCGAATCGGAGCGGTGGCACCCACTGGGGAAACTCTTGATAGAGGCGGAATGGCAGTTCAAGGAAGCTGGCTACAAGGTGGCGATCAGCAAGGTCGATTGGAACGATTCGCATGTCCGTTACTCTCGCCCGGACTGCACGGTGCCGGATCCCGCGGGGGATGCACCCGGTTGGCTGCGCAGCCATGAGGCGAGATGCTCCGATGCCGAAAGCCCGTTTAACGTTCGCGGATATTCGAAGGTATCTTCATACACCGGGCAGATGAGTTCATCGAGGCTTTTCGCCTGCCGCTCCAGCGGAATGGTATCGTGCAGGTGCAGCGGATAGCTGTACTCCATCGGAAGGATGCGGATCTGATTCCAGGCTAACTGCTGTGTGAGCAGCGCGCTGAAGAGCGCCTGGTGCAGGAAGATCCGGTGTAGATCATCCGCGCAGTACTCCAACGTGAATTCATCGTCTTCCGTGAGCTCTTTGAAGGCGTCGAGCCAGGCCTCGAGCAAACCGAGCTTGGGGTTGATGGCGAACATGTGCGTATTGAAGTAGGGGCGGATGCGCTGGAGGTCGACGTATGACTCTACGCTGTTCAGCGATCCGTCAACCCCTAGAAAATCGTAGATTGCTTGCCAGAAGGGATCCGGGTGCTGATCAATCGGCGAGCCGATATTCTTGATGTGAACAGGACGGAGCGCAGCACGATGGCTCTGGTCAAGCTGAAACGCGACTGGTGGCTGGATGATCAGGGCCCGTGGGTTGATCCAGACTAACGTTTCGATCTCGCCCGCAAGATACCTCTCCGCGTGGGCACAGGCGCTTACCTTGGCTCCGAAGGGGATGCCATGGGGGGTGGGTTCCAGCTCCAGGCTTACCGGATGCACATCTTTCGCATCGAAATCGAAAGCTCCGGGCAGGGTTGATTCAGCATGAAAGACCCAGAGCGGTGCGCTGCTGATATCACCCCCGAACTGGCGCAGGCTTGAGAGCAGCAGCGCACCATCCGCGGCCACGTGCTCAGAGCCGATCAGTGTTACAAATCCAAGACGCTGCATTCGGCTGGCCTTCCCATGTTACATACATCTGAAGCTGCTGCCCAGGTGCCAGCCAAATCCCATCTACGTTCCGGTTGCCCCAGGCAATGGTATCTGGATGATGCCCGTTCAGGGGAGGATGTATTCATGAACTCCACTTTCATCCTGGACCCATAACGAGTAGCCCGGAACTGCCCAATCGATGATCTGCCAGAATGTACCCATGGTTTCCGGCTCCACGAGAGTGTAGTTCGTGCGCTCGAGCCGGTAGCGAATCAGCGGAGAAGCTCCGCCCATCTCACCTTCACCGTAGAAGGCGTCTGGATTCGTGTAAAGGTGCTCGCCATCCGGATCCCAGAGCAGGAATGGTAAGGTCAGGTCCCACTGTATTTCGCCGGTTTCGGTCAGCAGGCCCAGGTCGTGAACCTCACTCCCGTCAACCCGGGCCCATACCACCCGGGCGGGAGGTGGCCCACCGTAATGTGAAAGGATCACCTGGTTTCCGTCAAACGACCAGTAGGGGAAGTCTGCGGTGCTGCCGGTGCCGGATTTATCGACATCGGAGAGTTTCATTTCCTCACCCGTAGCGACCTGCAC
>Ga0307426_1000186_pt1 | contig 41284 bp, 38 predicted proteins | sample SalMarWE160340MG_FD_202165 | JGI IMG/M metagenome (GOLD analysis project Ga0307426, IMG submission 202165) | Salt marsh sediment microbial communities from the Plum Island Ecosystem LTER, Massachusetts, United States - WE1603-40 | ecosystem: Environmental > Aquatic > Marine > Intertidal zone >... | reverse complement strand
CGGTGGTCGCCGTATCATTATTAGTAGCGCCAGACCTACGCCCAGTCGCCCATGTGCTTTCTCTCGAACGGGCACTTTCCGAGCCTGACGTGCTCCTCGAACTCGTGACGGAACTTTTTGACTATGGAATCGACGGGCATGGCGCAGCCGTCGGCCAGCGCGCATATCGTTGTCCCTCTCATCTGCGAGCACGCGTCTAGCAGCGTGTCGATGTACTCCATCTTCCCCCGCCCCTCTTCTATCTCAAGGAGCATCTTCGTGAGCCACCACGTCCCCTCCCTGCACTGGACGCACTGGCCGCATGACTCGTCCCTGTAGAAATGGGCGAGGTTGTGCGCGACCCTGACCATGCAGGTCTGGTCGTCCATCACAGTAACCCCCGCCGTTCCAAGCATGGAGCCCACTCCGGCGAGTGTGTCGAAATCAAGCGGCAGGTCAAACTCTCCCTCGGCCAGGACAGACGCAGAAGAACCTCCGGGCGAGACCGCCTTCAGGGACCTGCCCCCGGGAATTCCTTCCCCGTACTCATCTATCAGCTCGCTTAGCGGTATGCCGAGCGGAAGCTCGTACAGGCCGGGCTTGTTCACGTTCCCGCAGAGGCCGTAAATCTTGGTCCCCGTGTTCTTGGGAGTGCCTATTTCCGAAAACCAGTCCGCTCCCCGGTTTATGATGTGCGTTACGCACGATAGTGTCTCGACGTTGTTGATAACGGTCGGGCATCCGAACAACCCCACCTGCGCCGGGAAGGGAGGCTTGGGCCTGGGCTCGCCGTTCTTGCCTTCTATCGATTCGAGTAGTGCCGTTTCCTCGCCGCAAATGTAAGCGCCCGCGCCCCTGAACAGCACCAAGTCCAGGTCGAATCCGGAGCCCATAATATTCTTTCCGAGGTAGCCTTTGGCGTACGCTTCCTCGATCGCATTCACGATTATTTTCGCGCCTTTTGGCATCTCGCCCCTTATGTATATGTATGCCTTGTGAGAGTTGACGGCGAAGCACGCGATGGCTATTCCTTCGAGCATCTGGTGCGGGCCGTTCTCTATAATCTCCCGGTCCTTGAAGCTTCCGGGCTCGCTTTCGTCCGCGTTGCAGCAGAGGTAGACAGGCTTATTAGAATCCTTCGGTATGAATCCCCACTTGACCCCCGTCGGGAATCCGGCTCCTCCCCTGCCGCGGAGCCCCGCTTTCTTGATCTCTTCTATTATCTCGTCCCGGTCGAGCTTTAGCGCTTTTGCGAGCGCCGTATAGCCGCCGCCGGATATGTAGGACTCTATCGTGTGCGAATCGGGTTTGTCGACATACGTACGGAGTATTCTCAGTTCAGGCATTTGTTTCCTCTGGATATGTTATTAACCCCTATAATTTTATATGGGTTTTCCGAGCCTTGGCAAGTAAATAGCCGAAATAGGCGGAGCGCACTATTGAAGATTGTCGGTTGAAGCATACCTCCTCATCCGAGGAGCGTGTCTATAGTGTATTTCGCGAACGCCATCGAGCACGTAAACGCGGGGGATATGGCGTTCAATATATGAATAGAGTCACCGTCCTTAACTACGACGAAATCCATGACGAGCTTTTTGGCAGGCCAGTCCACGAGCTGGGGGCGAATGCCTGCCTTGGGCGTGTTCTCGAGGTCGCTTTTCCTGAGCTCCGGCAGGAGGCCGCGCGCCTCCATGAGCAGATTTGCGCTCGAATACTTTCTGATCTCCGAGAGAGCCGCCGTGCGGAATGCGTCGTTGGCGAAGAACAGCACAGCGTCCCGCCAAAGTATCGATACCGACTCGCCCGACAGGTCGTCCGCTAAGCCGTACTCCTCGCGCCCGAGGACGGGAATGGCTGTAGGCCCGAGGTAGACGTCGTCGTGCGCGCTCCTCGTGAAGTGCACGCCGAGAAATGGGTTTCTGAGGTCGGGAACGGGATAGATATTGCCCCGCACGAGATCCGCTCTCCCACTTACGAGTTTCTTGTAGGTGCCCTTGAACGGGAGGATCCTGTACTGGGCCCCTATGCCGAAAGCCGCCGCAACCCTGTCGGCGAAAGTCCCGGCGGCGTTTATGAACTTCTCGAATTTTATACCCCCGCCCGACGTGGCCGCCGTGGTCCCGCTGCTCAGGCCCTGAAAGGACGTCCCGAAATGAAACTCCACCTTTCCGGTACCCTCCAGCTCGGACTTAAGGGCGTCGAGTATTTCCTTAGGATCTATGACAGCCGTGTTCGGAGAGTAGAGCGCCCTCTCCATAGGGGCGGCGTGCGGCTCTCTTTCGAGGAGCTCCTTACGGTCGATCATGCGCGACACAGCGCCCGCCGAATCCGCGCGCTTTTTGAGCTCGTCGAGCATGCCGAGCTTGTCTTCCGAGTCCGGGACTATGACCTTGCCTGTTTCTTTCAGGGTAAGCCCGTGCTCCCGGCAAAATTCTTTCATGATCTTGTTTCCCTCGACGCAGAACCTCGCCTTGTTCGTGCCGGGGTTGTAGTAGATGCCCGCATGGAGCACTCCGCTGTTCCTGCCGCTCGCGTGTGCGCCTAGCCCGGTTTCCTTCTCGATAATGCAGACGTCGGTTACGCCCCGCTTGAGAAGCTCCCTCGCGGTCGTGAGCCCCGTAATACCGGCCCCGACTATGAGTGTATGGCATGACCTGTTCATTCCAGCTCTGCCCCGCTTATTCCTTGAATCCGGAAAGCCAGTCCGTAAGCACGCCCACCGTGTGGCGGGGATTCTCCATGCAGTCGTGCTTGGCGTCCGGGACAAATTCGATGCGCACGCATTCGTTCCCGGATTTCTTAAGTATATCGACAAGCTCTAGCGGCTCTTCCTCGCCGACCACGTTGTCGTTGTCTCCGTGAATAAACAGCACGGGTATTTTAACACCTGAAATTATATCCCTAGTTTTGGCGTTGTGAGCCTCAGGGCTCCTCATGAACCACCACGTCCTGTACGTGAACATTTCCACATCAGAGGGATTGAAGCTCGAGCCCCACGCCCTGTATACGATGAATACCCTGTCGTTGTTTGTGACATAGGGATCGGGCTTTAGCACTTTTTTGGCTATCTCGTAGATGTGGTCGTAGGACGGTATGCTCTGCCACTTGTCGAGCCTCTTCTTGTTGGATTCGGGCAGTGAGGATGAGCAGCCCTCGAGTATGATGCCCTTTACGTTTTTATGCGCTCCCCGGACGGCGTAATATACGCTTATATTGGCCCCGAGGCTCCACCCGAGAACGATGATGTTTTTGAATCCCTCCTCGACGAGCACGTCCACCGCGGCGTCTATGTCGTACACGGCCTCGTCGAAAATACCCCCGCCGAAAATCTGTCCCGTGAACGCCATCCTGGTGTTGATGGAGAGAGAGCTGTATCCCTGCTCGACCAGGGCCTCCGGCAGGAGCCTGGGTGTACCCCTCGCGAGGAAATGTCCCAGCACTCCGTGAACAAGGAGCACTATAGGCGTTTCGTAAAGGTCCTTTTCGCGTTTGAACTCATCGGATACGAGCACCGCGTTTATAAGGAAGCCGTCTTCGGCCTGAAAGCTCAGCAGTCTTCTCTGTCTCGAAACCATATCGGAAATCCGGATCTAATCCTTGAACCTTCTGTCGAGCCATCTCACTATGATGTCCCCCAGCTCTTCTTCCTTGCCCTCAAACGTATGACCCGCGTTCACGTAAAAAGCGGAGACGTCCTGATTACCGGCCTGTATCGCTATCTGCGCCAGGTCGTGCGTCTCCTCGGGTCTGACGACGTCGTCGTACCATCCCTGAATCAGCAGGAGCGGGAGGTTTATCCTCTCCATTTTCAAATAGGCCTTGGCCGTCTCGGCCTCGGGCCCGGCCAGAAACCACCACGTCTTGTATGTGTATATTTCGGTATGCCACGGGAGGTACGTATCCCCACGCGCCTTGTAGATAAGTATAGTACGGTCGTGCTGCGTGTTTCGCGGGTCGGGCTTGAGTATCTCCCTTGACTCTTCATACACCTCGTCGTAAGTGGGCTCGCTGTCCCACCTGTTCCACCTTCGCCGTATGGAGTCGGGCATGGAATAGGGAGTAGCAAGCGATATCACGCCCTTTAAGTGAGGGTAGCGCTCGCGGTCGTCTCTGAGAGAGGCATACCTGAGCACGATACACGTCCCGAGACTGTAGCCGGACAGTATGATCTTTTTATAACCCAGCTCCAAAAGGTACTCGACCGACCTGTCTATCTGGGGCATCACGTCGTCTATAAGCCCGTACCCGAAGAAAAGACCGAAGTTGGCCATCCTGGTATTTATCGCGAGCGAGGAATAACCGCCTTCCGCGAGAATAGGCGGCAGGAACCGCTGGCTCCCGTCGAGGAAGTTGCCGAGGAATCCGTGCACGTGAATGACGGCAGTATCCCGTGAGACGCGCTCGTCCTGCACGGTGCTGTGGTAATAAAGGGCGTCTATTTTGCTGTCGTCGAAAGGAATCGAGACAAGCTCCTGCTCCATGAATCTCATGTGTTCATCCCGTTATTGACTGTCTGAAAGGTCGCCGCCATATTTCGCAGTTCTCTATTTTAGCAGATTCTGGATTTTATTACAGCGGCGGTTGATATATGAGACCGGGAATAAGAATTGAATCAGAAAAATAAAGCCGCCTTGGGGGTTCAGATCGTCCCGGCTATCCGGTCCTGTCGGAGGGTTCGGTGAAGTAAGCGCCCGGATCGCTGATGATCCCGTCGGCAAATTTCTTGGCTTCGGTCCAGTCGGAGCATTCCCCGAGCTCGACAACCTCTTTTGACATCGCGCCCAGGGCATATACGACGCCTGACTTCGGATCCCAGATTATCTGCCAGTTGTCCCGCGCGACGCCTCTAACCCAGCCGAACGGAAATGTACCGACCCTTTCGGGCATTGAAACCCCTCCCTTGGTATATTGCGTCAGGTAAAAACTTATGACTAAGTTATTGGTAAATAGGTATTTGTCAAGGACAAACCGGGGGCTAACGTACTTCTCTTATCACGCGTCTCGTGCCCGAGGGATTGGTGAAGACCGCCTTCTTGAACCCGCATTCCCTCATACGGTCCATCGCCGTCCTGCCGTCGTGTACGGTCAGCAGAAACGGGGCGATGAAAGATTTCTGGGACGGGCAATAAAGACACGTAAAGACGATAACCTCGTTCAGCTCGCCAAGGGAGGAGATTTGGACTATGGAATTTTGCTTTCTGTATTCCTCGCTCCAGTCGTTTATGCACGCAAGCCTGGCCGGGTCGGGGAACACCCTCGGCACGTCTACGACTATTTCCCGAGTCCCTCTCGTGCCTTTGAATACGGCCTGACGGAAGCCGCACTCGGACAGACGCATCATGCCCGTCTTTCCTCTGTACTCGGACTCGAGGAAGGGACCTACGAAATGTTCTTTCAGGCTGCAATCCGGACAATGAAACACCGCTATTTCGTTATATTCGCCCCTTGTCGTGACCTCTATGTCCGCCTTCTGTCCGTCGTACATGTCGTTCCATCTATGGGCACAATACATGCGCTGTGGCTCGGGCTCTATCTCGTCAACCTCAAGCTCGAGTGCTTCTTCTATTGTCTCGGTCTGGGCGAGCCTGGCACTATCAAGATCCTTAGTAAAGCCCGAAGACGGCGCGATTAAAATTAATGTGAGAATCAAACACACGAGACAGGGGAAATGCTTCATTCCATTCATCCTCCTCCATTTTCACTTTATTCTACAGCATTTCGGAGGCTTAAGGAATAGTTTCAGTAAAACTTTAATTTCATCATAGAACCCGCCTTAGATATTGAGGCGTTGGCACAAGAGGAGCAAGGATTCATATAGATTAGATCAGGAACAATCCGTAATCTTCCGACATCCGACAAATTCGGGGGAATACTGTGGTGTCACATGTGTCGCATTGTCGCATTGTCGGAAAAGATAGATTGCTTCACTGCTTCGCAGTTCGCAATGACGCAACAAATGCAACTTGTTCAACTCCGTCATTGCGACTGCGGCAATCTCTTCTCATTATTCGCTCATCCATAGACTGCACACGTCGTGTGTGTTACCGCCCCAGCTCGTCGAGCTCTCTCTTAATATCTCCCGTCTCCCTTTTAAGCTCCTCGTAAGGAATATTGTTGTGAGTAAACCCGCGCTCTTTGCCCTCCTCGTTCCCCTCAGGCGGAACGAGGAACATCATCCCCGTTCCTATCAACGCTCCCCACAAGAGCCAGTACACGGAAAGGCTGCCTGTCAAGTAAAGCGCCGTCCGGCTGATAAGCCCGCCGAGGACGATGAGGACCGTGAAAATTACTATCCCTTTCAGGGCGGAAAGCGCGGTGGTGAAGAATCCACCACCTTCGCGGGAAAGCGCTCCCCCAAGGGACGCCCCGGCCAGAACCGAGGCGAGTAAAGGAAACAGCGGGCTTACGAGCTGATAGATGAATCCTGATATGAGCCCGGCGATTGCAGCGTTCATGTATGAGCCGCTACGTCCACTGCAAGTCACGGCGATAAAGAGCGGGCCCGCAAGCAGCGCGGGATAAAACAATAGCCCCGTGAAGGGAAGCCCGTAGAGCGGCGTAAGCGTCAGCAGATACACCGCTGCTCCCCATAGCCCGCTCAGTAATACGGGAACCGCAAACCGTTTCGCTCTTCTTTTCATTACGATCACCCATGCACAGGGACGTAAGGAACCGCGCCTTACTTCTGCTGCTCCCTCGCTCCTGCCTTCTGCTGCTTGATGAGAAGCTTCGCTGCGTCCGACTCGGGCGAAGCCGGAGCCGCGGACAGGTCGTCGAGCGCTTCCCTCAGCTCCGCCTCCTGCATCTCCGTTCTCTCCGTGGCGTAAGGCGAGTTGTTGAGCTCTTTCATTCATTGATAAGCCGCCTTGATACGGGAAAGGGCGCCATTCCTGTTTCCCGATTCGTATGCCGAAGCGGCTCTGTAGTATTCCCCCGCGCTGTCCACGGAAATCCGCCTCGCCGTCACGTCCCCGTTTTCGTTTTCGGTGACCTTTTCCGCGTCCGCCGTCACGTCGTAGGATATGGATTCGCTCAGATTCACGTCCGCCCCATTATTCAGCACGTCCCGGTAATCGAAGTTAACAGACGCAAGCGCGCTCTTACCTTCCGCTTCCGCGGGCACGTTAAGCCTTACGAGAATGTCCCTCTCCTGGCCGCCGAAGAAGTCCCCGGGCCTTATCTCAACCGAGCCGTCTCTCCCGGTCGTGTAATTGTAGCCGTATACCTCCTTCACCGTTACTCCGTCGGAGAGCGCAAGCTTAATGACGGGATCTTTCGCGACCGTAGACGCGATCCTGCCGAACTCCCGCTCGAATATCTCCGCCAGCTGGCCGGGCGACTCTATAAAGTAGTAGTTCCCCGCTCCGTACTCGGCGAGGTTCGTCATCAGGTTCTCGTCGTAATCCGCGCCGAGCCCCATAGCCGTCACGTGGATACCCTTTGCCGCGGCTGTGCTCGCGATCTTGCTTAGCTCCGCTACGTTCGTTATACCCGCGTTGGCGAGACCGTCCGAGAGAAGGATCACGCGGTTTACGTATCCGTCGCGGCTTACGGACTGGAGCTGTGCTATCCCCTCTACGAGCCCGCCCGAGAGGTTGGTCGAGTTGGTGGGATAAATCCGGTTCACCACAGTCGATATCGTCTCTTTATCGCGGAGCTTCTGAATCGGATACATAACCTCCACGTCCGTCGAATAGGCGACGACGGCGAGTCTGTCCTCACTTCCCAACCCCCCGATCATCTGCTTCGCAGCCTCGCGGGCGTATTCTATCTTGCCCCTGTCGCCCATCGAGCCGCTTCTGTCCATCACGAGGACAAGATTCACGGGAGTCCTCTCCGTGATCGTGGTCTCCTTCCCCTTTATCCTTATATTGAGAAGAAGCTCCCTTTCCTCACCCTTCTCCACGAACGGATTCCCGAGCTTGATATCCCACGACACTGTGCCGTCTCCCTGCGCGGGACTTTCCGGCTTGGGTATGGTCGGGAACGCACCGAGATAACTCCCTCCCGCCGCGACAGCAAGAAGCAGAATTAATAGTCCGATAATGTAGGCTCTCTTTCCTATCTTCATTTTTTACCGCCTCCTTTTCCAATCTCTTTTTTTAGTAACGCGATTTCCTCGTCGATCAGCTTCTCTTCTCTCTCCCAAGCCTCTCTCTCCTTTTCACGAGTGGAAGTAAACTGCACCCGCTCACCCTCGACTCTTTCTTCCATTTTGCGGAAGATAGTGAACGTCTCGTCTGACCGTAAGCCTGCGAAAGCACCGGATTCTTCTGAAGAGAAATCACCCCTTCTCATGCTTATGTCCTTCAGGAGGAGCGTCTTTTTTGACCTGGCGGCCTGTACCCTGCTCTCAAGCTCACTGTACTTCTTCTCGAATTCCTTGAGCGCCTCCTCTTCGCGCGACTGCTCGATATCGAGTCTCCTCTTCTTTTCATCGAGCGCGCGCCTCCTTCTTATTGCCTCCCTCGCGTTCTCTTCCATGCTCTTGCGTATATACTCCTCCGACCTTCCCTGCCAGAAGCCTATCTGTTCACCGATACTTCCGGCGAGCTTCTCTCGTTCCGCAATGCCGAACTTCAGTAGCGCCATCCTGGCCCTCGCTTTCTCAAGCCCCTCTTCCATGTCCTCCACGGCCTGTGCCATTATCTTCTCCGGGTCCTCCGCCCTAGTTACCCAGTCCCCGAGCTGCGACCTGACTATCGCCCCGATTCGTTTCCTGAATCCCATTACGTTTTCTCCTTGCTTCGGATTTAGTGATTCATACGAACGGGGGGAGGGAAAGTTTCAGGCTAGTGGATATATAACGTTATGGAGTCCGCCGCCGCCGCCATACTATGTTCCTCCTTTGGCGGGGAAGTGGAGGAGTGGATCTGTCACCCTGAACTTGATTCAGGGTCTCGTTTTATAAACGCAGATAATATAAATCCCCCTGAAATTTAACTTTGGATACTTCGGAACGAAGGGGATAAATGACTTATTTGCATTTGATGTGAAGGCGTCCGATTCCTTGCTTGCTCGGAATCGTTCCCCTTTAACAAAGGGGGAAAATGATACTGCATACTCCCTCAGAAATATCTCGACTGTTGTAACATAAAGCTCCGACCTATTACCCCGCAATTAAAACTTTTCCCCTTTTCTATCGTATAATCTTTTAGTACCTCTACGATAGCGGGACGGGAGACAGTGTTCGGTCTGATAACCAAAAGCGGAGTAACGGACGAAGAGGCCATGAGGAAATTTCAGAACGGCGGCGAAGGGAGCTTTGACTTACTGCTCAGCCGGCACGGCGGTGGTGTGCTGAGATTCATCATGAAGATGACGGGAACAGACAAGACCCGCGCCGAGGACCTGCTGCAGGAGGTGTTCCTGAAGGTTATAGAACGCAGGAATACATACGACCCGGAGCAAAAATTCACCTCATGGCTCTACGGAATAGCCCGGAACCACTGCATCGATTATTTAAGGACGGAGAGCTACCGCAGGCACGGATCTCTCGACGCACCACTGTCGAGGGACGACGAGCGCGGGGCCGTGGTGCTGGAGATGGTAAAGAGCGGTGAAAGGAGTCAGGAAGACGCGGCCTTTGACAAGGAAGTGAGAGAGCTCATAGAGATCGGAGTCAGGGAGCTGAGAGAGGAATTCCGCGAGGTTTTCCTGCTCAGGGAGGTCGAGGGCCTGCCGCTGGACGAGATCGCACGTATTACCGAATCACCGCTCGGAACCGTGAAGAGCCGCCTCAGATACGCCTACCAGGGACTCAGAAAAATCTTCGCCGAGTCGGGGTACTTTGAGGAAAGGCGGAAAGCCAGAGGGGTGTGAGAAGAAATTATGAACTGTGACAGATGCAGCGATATCTTGATCGATTACATGGACGGCACGCTTGATCCCGGGCTGAAGGACGAGGTGAGAAATCATCTGGAATCCTGCCCCGAATGCTCCCGCGAGTACGAGGAGCTGACGGAGATAAGACGGGCAGTCAGCCTGGAAGATTCCGCACCCGTCCCTTCGGCGGAAGTGCTCGAAAAGCTATCCGAAGCCGCAAAGGACGAGACCGCCGCCGAGAGGATACCGCTCAGGAAAAAATGGAGCCTCACGCGCATCTTGATACCCGCGCTGTCGGCGACAATTGCCCTTTCGGTATGGTTTTACTACGGCTATCTGGACAGTGGACATGAGACTGCGGATATGTATTCCCGTGAGATTATGGCGGAGAAGGCCAGCCCTCCCGAACAGGACGAAGAGTTTTCGACCTCGGGTCAGATGGCCGCGCAGCAGACCGAAAGAAGAAGGGCGTTCATACAGAACCCTTCGGATTCTTCGCTCGCCCGGAATGCACCGGGCGTAGCGCGTGAGAAGCTTGGAGAATCGGCACCCGCAGCACCTCCTGAGCCGGAGATGTACGCCGCGCACGACACGGCGGCGGACATCCCGCAGGCGGAAGATATGGCCGAGATGAAGAATCCCGCCCCGCAATCGTCCGGAGCCGAGACCGGTCTCGGCGGCGAAGAGACCGTGAGTGAGTATGCAGCGGAACTCACCCTGGCGCTCAAACAGCAGATGGAGGGTGACTGTGCGGCATCCGTGAGGACGAACAGGGCTATTTTAAATTCAACTCCCGCACCGCCGGATTACATACGCGCCTACTCCTACCGCTCACTCGCCGAGTGTTACGAGAAGACGGGCGATGCGAAGAAGGCCGTCGAGAACTACGTCCTTCTGATCAAGGTATCCCCCGGTGAAAAGGACTACGCCGAGAGCAGGATCGCGGAGCTTGGCAAGAGCGCCGGGCTCAAAACAAACCGGGCGATTCCGACCGCCAGGCCCGTGGAGGCGAAGTAGCCGAGGTATACGAGGGCTGAAGTTCCGTCTTTTTCGTCATTGCGAGGGAGCGTTTTCCGCGACCGCGGCAATCTCAAATCTCGTGGTACAAGTCTTTCCACATGACGTTAGCGCTAGTTATTAGTTCGAGTTTCTTTTTTCTTGAACCAGCTTTAATCTGTTTTTCCCTGCTGATCGCACTGGCTACGTTTTTCGAAAAACTCATAGTAAACCAATTTCGTTACATTGTATTTTTCTGTGAAACCGGCAATTCGTTTCTCTTTATGTTCGTAAACTCTTCTCTTAAGGTTATTCGTAATTCCCGTGTAAAGTACGGTATTGTTTTTATTAGTAAGGATATATACGAAGTAGAGTCTGTTATCCATACTTGCCAATTATAGACTAAACTAGATTGCTTCGTCACCTTGTTCCTCGCAATAACGGGTTCGGGGACCGTTCTTGGCTCGTAATCACGATGTGGAGTGGCCTTCACACTATGTGTATGCTCGGTACGAACGGACAAGTTTATCATCACGCTTACGTCCATAAACCTGTTGAATTCACCCGCGCCGTAATGTAAATTCGTTTTAACCCTTATCCGTTCTGCTCACTGAAAGTTATATTAAGGAAACTCATTGGCTACTCGCCCGAACGACCTTATATACACAGTTGACGAGATGCCCCCGATAGGGCGGCTCATCCCCCTCGGATTCCAGTTCACAATCTACGTCTCGATCACGCTCGTCTACATAGTGCTGATAGCGAGCGACGGCGGCATTCCCGCAAAGATAACCTCAAACGCCATAAGCATGGGGATGATAACGGTCGGTTTCGCCGCGATGCTCCAGTCCGTCTGGAAGGGACCCGTAGGATCGGGTTACTTCGCCCCTCCCGTCTTCTCCGCCGTCTACCTCGGTCCGTCCGTCCTCGCCGTAAAAGCGGGGGGCCTCCCGGCGGTATTCGCGATGACCGTCTTCGCGGGACTCGTGGAGGTTATGCTCGGCGTGTTCATCCGAAAGCTGAGGCCGGTCTTCCCGCCTGCTGTTTCGGGGTTCATTGTGCTCATTATAGGGATTGAGCTTGGCCTCGTCGCACTCTACCACTTTCTCGACGTCAAGGCGTTCGGGAAGCCGGGATATCTGAGTAATTTTCTGGTCGCCGTACTGGCGCTCGCGATAATAGTATCTTTCAGCGTCTGGCTCAAAGGCATATTCAGGCTTCTCTGCTCCCTCTTCGGAGTCACCATCGGATTCGCCGTCGCGCTCTTTTTAGGCATCGTGCCGGAAGGCTCGCTTGAGTTTTTTCACAAGGCGTCCGTGTTCGCCCTGCCCGACCCGGGCTACATATCCTACAGCTTCAATCCGGCATTGATACCGGCATTCCTGACTGCGGGCATAGCGGCGTCGCTCAGGACCATAGGAGTCATAACCACCGCGCAGAAGATAAACGACGACGACTGGCGCAGGCCCGAGATGAGCTCGATCAGAAGGGGTATGTTCGCGGACGGCATCGGCTGTATCCTCGGCGGGCTTTTGGGCGCTCCGGGGATGAACACCACCCCCGGCATAGTGGGGCTTTCCAAGGCCGCCGGTGCGACGAGCCGATACATTGCCATACCGACCGGGCTATTCCTTATTACGTTCGCGTTTTTCCCGAAGATATCAGTCGTATTCCTGATGCTCCCTCTTCCCGTGATCGGGGCCTCCCTCCTCGTAAGCGCGTCGTTTATGATTTCGGGCGGCGTACAGATAATGACTTCGAGAAATCTCGACTCGCGCATGACGTACGTGATTGGAATATCCCTCATACTCGGGATAGGAAGAAAGGTGTTCTCGGACTACTTCCAGAGATTTCCCGAGGACCTGAGGCTGCTGACCGACACAGTTCTATCACTTGCCCTTATCTCGGCTGTCGCGCTGAACCTGATATTCCGCCTCGGTATAAAGCGCACTCAGGTTTTCGTATTCGACAAGACGACTAAAACCTCAGAGCCGCTCAGGAAGTACCTGAAATCGCACGAGAAAGAGTGGCACCTGGACGACGAGCTCATAAAACATATTGACACCTCCACGGAAAGCATGGTCCGGCATGTCGAGGATGTACACCTAATAGACGGTCCGATCGAGGTCGAGGTCAGTTATGACGAGGTCAAGGTCGAGATAAAGATGGAGTACCGGGGGACCGTAGCCACGGTCAGGAACGTCGGCACGCTGAGGAAGCATTTCGCCCAGGAGGAAGCGTTCGTCTCAGGGCTGTCGGATTTCCTGACGGACGTTTACCCGGATGGTATACAGACCTGGTCGAAGGGCGACAGGTCGGAGATACGAATGCAGTTCGACACCTGACGCGCGCATGGTGCGGTTTTGGGACTGCCGAATAACTCGGCGTCGGCGGGAATTGGACTCATATCACTTACATTTAGCCTTTATTTTTTGACAGATATATATGCAAGTGATAATGTGAACGCTATACATGTTATGGAGGAGGATGGGATATTGAGAAATATACTTTTATATTTTTCCGCCGTTTTTGCATTGCTTGCTTTCTCCGTGTCTGTTTCATCAGCTCAGAGTTTCAGCACCAACCAAGGTCCCCTAAACCCGTCTTCGGGGAATGTATCGGCTCTGGCGGAGTGCGGAAACACGACGCTCACGCAGTCATCCAGTCAAACGATTACTGTATTTAACTCAATATCTTGCAACAACGGGGGGTTGAATACACAGAGCAGCTATTACCGGACCTACGTTCTCGAGGATTTCGGTGTTACAGGTGATTTCGAAGTATGTGAGGTTCTTCTGGGCGTGGAGTCCGCTTCGTCCTTCACAGGCACGCAGCCAGTTTCGGTGAACCTTTACACATCCGATCCGGAGTTCCCGGACGGCACTCTAACAGAGATAGGCTTCGCGGATATCGAATTGCCGGATCAGGATCTGACGATCGTCAGCATACCGGTTACGGCAACGGTTCCGGCGGGGTCCCAGCTCGTAGTCGAGATTTATATACCGGACGGAACATCCGAGGGAAACAGTTTCTTCATAGGCTCGAACGCCGATCCCCAAACCGGCCCAAGTTACATACGTGCCCCTGATTGCGGCACGCTCACACCCGAGACTACGGCGGCTATTGGATTTCCCGAGATGCATATCGTACTCGACGTAGTCGGCAATCAGGATCAGCAGGCGCTGCTGGCAAACAAAATCCCGACACTCTCGGAATGGGGTCTGATAGCCATGGCAACCGTTATCGGAATTGCCGGGTTTGTATTTATCAGAAAAAACAGAGCAGCCGCTTAATATTTCATTGCGCATTAAATAAACAAATAAGCCAAAGTTTCCTTTCGTGTAAAGAGATCCTTCGGTCGGAGCAATTTCTCTTTTCCGACATCTCTAAATAAACCGGCGTTCGTCTCTTGCGGAGTCAAGCATTCCTATTAGAAAAAATCACCCGTTATGGCATAATTAATTTTCCCAACACGACGCAACAAGGAGGACCAAACAATGGTCACTATAAATGAAAGAATCGAAACAGATTCAATGGGAGAAATGAGCGTCCCGGCAGACGCCTATTACGGCGCACAGACGGCGAGGGCGGTCGAGAACTTCCCGATAAGCGGTATCCGCAAGCACAGCATGCTAATCAAGGCGCTCGGCATGATAAAGCGCGCCGCCGCCGAAAGCAACATGGAGCTCGGCTTGTTAACCAAGAAAACGGGAAATGCGATAGTAAAAGCCGCGCAGGAAGTGATTGACGGCAAGCTCGACGAGCACTTCGTCCTGGACGTCTTCCAGACGGGCTCGGGCACGTCCACCAACATGAACGCGAACGAGGTAATAGCGAACCGCGCTAACGAGATACTGGGCGTCAAGAAAGGCGACAAGTCCGGTGTCCACCCGAACGACCACGTTAACATGGGACAGTCGAGTAACGACGTATACCCGACGGCTCTCCACGTATCCGCGATGCTGGCAATAGAGTCGACACTCCTGCCCGGACTCAAGAGTCTGGAGAAGGCGCTCTCGTCCAAGGCGAAGCAATTCGACAAGATAGTCAAGATCGGACGCACGCACCTCCAGGACGCGACTCCTATCAGACTCGGCCAGGAGTTCAGCGGCTACGCCAGTATGATCACTCATTCCATAAAAAGAGTCGGGTACGCGAAGGAAGAGCTTTCCGAGCTCGCTATAGGCGGCACCGCCGTGGGCACGGGAATCAACACCCACCCCAGATTTGGCCGTCTGATGGCCAGAAGGCTCAGCAAGATGGCCAAGGCCAAGTTCAGGGAGGCGGACAACCATTTCGAGGCTCAGGGTTCGAAGGACTCCATAGTTGCGGCAAGCGGCGTACTAAAGGCCATTGCCGTAAGCCTGATGAAGATAGCGAACGACATAAGATGGCTCGGAAGCGGCCCACGCTGCGGCATCGGAGAGATATTCATCCCGCCCGTGCAGCCGGGATCGTCCATCATGCCCGGGAAGGTTAACCCCGTAATCCCAGAAGCCGTGTGCCAGGTGGCCGCGCAGGTCGTTGGCAACGACCTCACGATAACCATCGGGGGACAGTTCGGGAACTTCGAGCTTAACGTAATGATGCCGGTAAAGGGACACAACCTGCTTCAGTCTATAGACCTGATCGGCAATTCCTCACAGGTGTTCGCCGACAAATGTATAAAGGGAATCAAGGCGGACAAAAAACGCTGCGAGGATATGATCGAGAAGAGCCTTGCCATGTGCACGAGTCTGGCTCCCGAGATCGGGTATGACAGCGCGGCCAAGATAGCCAAGGAAGCATACGAGACCGGAAAGACCGTGAGGGAGGTCGCGCTTGAGAAAGAGGTTCTGCCGGCGGACAAGTTGAACGACCTGCTCGATCCGTGGTCGATGACGGAGCCGAGGGCGAAGAAGTAATAGGTACTCCGAGTACAATTCTAAGATGAATACACTTCAGCCCGGTAATATACATAAAGATATTGCCGGGCTGTTTAATTATTAAATGAGGAGAAGTAATATGAATGTTAAAGAGATGTTCGACCTTACGGGTAAAACCGCGATAGTCACGGGAGGCTACACCGGCATCGGCAGGCAAATGGCCGAGGGGCTGGCCGAAGCAGGAGCCGACGTCGTTATATGCGCCAGGAATCTGGACGGATGTGTGAGCGCCGCCGAGGAGATCTCGAAAGAAAACGGAGTAAAAACGCTCGCGCTCAAGTGCGACGTGTCTCATGAAGAGGACGTGAGCAATGTGGTCGCCGAGACGATGAAGAAATTCGGCAAGATCGATATACTCCTTAACAACGCCGGGGTCGCGATGGGAGCGCTGCCCGAAGACACCACGCTTGAGGACTGGAACAATATCATCGGCGTGAACCTCACAGGCACTTTTCTCTGCTGCAGGGAAGCGGGAAAGGAGATGATAAAGGCCGGAAGCGGAAAAATTATCAACCTCTCCTCCGTTATGGGTTACCAGACTACGCACCTCGTGAGCGCCCCGCATTACGTCGCCTCCAAAGGAGCTGTAGTGACGCTCACTAAAGACCTGGCCGTGAGATGGATAAAGTACAACATCAACGTGAACGCGATTGCGCCCGGTTGGTTTCCAACCAACATGACCGAGCCCGTGCTCAGCCCGGAGATGATGGGCATGGGTGAGGAGATGCTCAAATCCATACCTGCCGGCAGATTCGGCAGTACGGACGATTTAAAAGGAATAACCGTGCTCCTCGCTTCCAAAGCGTCTGATTACATAGCGGGTCAGACTATAATAGTGGACGGCGGCACGCTAGCGAGGTATTAATCCAGGAGAAAATCGAAAGCTTTCCGGACCGCTTCATGTCCTCCGGCCTGAACCGCGTCTTTATGCGCCAGAAGCACGCGGTCGAACTCCCAGGAGAGTATCGTTTCTGCGGACTCTCTCGCCTTTTCATTGTCACGAATAAAAATGTACTTCGACATCCTTGAGACCGCGGGTTTATTGTAAGCGCCGATTAGTCCGGCGAAAATGCTCTGCCCGGCTGACAGGTCATTTGAGAAATTGAAAATCAAATCGGAAATGATCACCGTCCCGCTCTCGACGTGGAGAAACACCACTTCGTTCACAGCAGGCATACCACGGAACAGGTGCTGCTTTATTTCGTCTTTCCAGTCGGGTTCCTCCGTATCCGAGAGGACGCCGTCGAATCTTATATCCCTTCTCTTTTCGGTAAGCCCCGGAGCGGCGTAGAATTTCGCGCGGGGATATGAGTCTACGTAATCACTTATGTAGAGGTGATGGAATTTGTTCGGCGCGGCAATATGGGCCACCTCTCCCAGGGCATCCAATTCCCGACTTAAAGAATCATTAAGCCTTACAGGCGAGTGCAAGAAAAGCTTTCCCGATCTGAGTCTTACCACGGTCATCCTGCCCCCGAAATCGACTCCCAGAAATTTGTGTGAGGACTCTGCGGTCCAGAGATTTTCATCGAGCTCTGTTAACTGATTCGGCATTACGTTTCGTACAAGTCATCCCCTTTTTGCCAGAACCGGGATTCAGAAGAGTCTCCCTTCGCGGTATGCGTGCACGATCGACTTCATGTGCTCGTCCACGCTGGAGCAGAGCAGTTCCAGCGTTAACGCCTCGGCGGAGGCCGCAATCAGCGCAGTGAGCGCCAAGTAAAACAGGACCTCATTATAACCGAATATAAAGGCGACTATCACGAATGCATAAGCGATCACGCCAGCCGCCTTTGTCAAGTAGAGATGGAGGTTTGCGATTCTGCGGAACTTAATCCATCCGACCGCGATTGCGGCAACTTCGAGCAATACCCAAAGTGTGACGAGCAGCTTATGATCAAATATTAGCCCGGGCATTAGAAGCACCACACAGAAAACGGCGGAAATCATAACCGACACATCGGCCATGGAATCGAGCCTGCTGCCGTAAGCGCTGACCATTCCCCACCTTCTGGCGATGAATCCGTCGAGCGCATCCGAAAGTCCTGCGAGCAGGAGTCCAATCCCCACATAACGCGGCATATCCAGGAAAGCCAAAACCCAGAGAGCGGGAACCAGAAGCAGCCTGATGAAGCTTAATGTATTGGGTATGTTGATGTATCCGTGCCTTTCCATTTGAACTCCGGCCAATGCGCGATAGCTTGACATAGAGTTTTCACGGAATCAATAAAACGCTCCTTTATTTTTCACGATACACACACACGGAAGATCAGTGTTCACTAAAACGGTCCCGCAGGGATCGCAACCCGTCGTAACTCATCTAATTACTTGGGAATTACAGAAAACAGCCGGTCCGAGACAATGTGCACACGCACTGCTTCATACAGTCTTAACAGTCATACCTGCCTAGTATCAAAGGAAAAAATTTTGTGCAATTGCGAATAATATCCCTTGACAATCATTTGAGAGCGATTATATTTTTGTAAAATACACATATGTAAGGAGGCATTATATGGCAGAAACTACGAAGAAGGTTGCTTCGAAAGTGAAGGACTTAACGGAGCCGGCAAAGGAGTTTTCCGGTCTTGTAAAGGAAAACTATTTGAACGGGCTCGATTTCACCTTTTCTCTTTTCGAGCAGAATATGAAGGTTCTGAATTCTCAGGTTGATCATTATTTCGACCTGGAAAAGGAATTTGTGACGAACCTGAGCGAGCTATATAAGGATTTTCCGACAGAGCTACCGTTCACCAAGGACCTGCCTTTCGCCAAAGATCTACCTTTCGACGGCGGGATCAAAAAAGTGACCGAACAGCTCGAGCGCTACACCTCGTACCGTAAGGAACAGGTTGCATCAGCACGCTCGACTACGGCTAAGTTCGCAAAGGACGCGCACACAATGGCTCAGGAGAACGTGGAAAAGGTTTTCTCCTACTGGAGTGATTACTTTAGCTCACTCGGCGCGTAATTCTCCGCTTAATAAACGGTTCTGAATTAATACCGAGCGATGATGGAATTCGAGAGGCGTGAAAAATTCACGCCTCTCGAATATCCCTAATACACCTTTAACCATCATTACCGCCCAAAACAGCCAAAATCAGCGCGCGAGATAATATGCTTCGCGGAATTAGCGGCGTACCCGAAAATCCATTATAATGTAAACCGGAATCTGGAAATTCGCACAATATAGATCCGGGGGTTATAAATTGACACGACTGCTACTGATCACGATAACATTACTAACTCTACTTCCTGCCGTCGGATGCAGCACCGTTAAAACCGGCAAGGACATCGCAATCGATAATCCGCTTGCGGAATCGAGGAAAAATCAGTCTCTTGGCGAAGCCAGGAAAGAAGTCGAGCAGTCGAGAAGGCTTCTCGACGAATGCATGAAAGCCAACGGGGGAGACGAAACCAGGTGCGCGACGCTAAAAGCTAATTACGATAAAGACGTCGAGGAGTACGTTTCTCTCCAGACGGATTAATTATTACTAACTCCCCAAACTGCAAGGGACGGGGTGAAGCATGAAATATCTGATTTTAACATTGACGTTTTTCAGCCTTCCGTTCTATGCGCTTACGACATACGGAGGGGATACCGATGTCAGTACCGTGTCGGAAGCACAGAAAATCGAAATAATAGTGGATAGTTACTCATTTGAGCCGGACCGAATAACCGTTACGGAAGGAAGGCCCGTCGAGCTAATGCTCAGGAGCGTCACTTCCATGATTCCTCATAACTTCACTATAGACGATCCGGCTTCAGGACTGGATATCGACGTCGACGTCCCCTCCGGGGAAGACGTGACAGTTACTTTTACTCCGGTTAAGGCGGGCGAGTTTAAATTCTATTGTGATAAAAAGGGGATGTTCGGCTCACATCTGAAAAAGGGAATGGAAGGGACAATCGTAGTCTTGCCCGCCTCTTCAGAGTCCGATTAATATGCAGGGCTTTCCGTGATCACGGGCTCAGAACCTGAGCTGGAAATCCATTAGAAAATCCACGGTGGCTATATCGGAAGTCGGCCCATCGACAGGGAACTGAACCGCGAAGCCGGGGCTGTACTTCCCGCCGAATCTGATTCCGGGCGTGATGAAAAGGTCGGTCTTTCCCGTTGTGTCTTCCGAAGTGATGGTGTATCCGTCGAATTCACAGTACACGATCGGAGATCCGGGCATCGGGACATTAACTCCCGCCGCAGTATGGTAATTGAGCCTGAACTCAAAATCCTGTCCTTCGAAGTTCTTGGCGTTGAATATGAAATCGGTGCCCAGGCTGGCCTGAAGACTGACCGCTCCCTTCCAAACTCCTGACGATATATACGGCGACGCCGTCACGGCCCTGTAAAGGTAGAGAGGAAAGTCTCTTCTGTATCGAATGACTTGCTGCAGCCTGTCCTGGCTGTCGGTAAAGGAGGTCGGAAACAGTACCTGCATCCCGCCCGTCAGAGCAAAGTCGCTCGATTCGTATGCGACCGATTTGACTCCTAAAGCAAGATTCCCCAGCTCGTATCCGTCCCTTATCTTTACCTCACCGTCATATACATTGTTGACGCCGCCGTAAGGGATATCGAGAGATACTCCCCACCGCTGGCTCTCCGAAGGGAATTCGAGGCCGAGGTTGTACATGATAAGCTCACCACCGATGCCGTTTTTGAGATTGACCACTTCAATGCCGAACCCGACCCGGCCGAGAGGAAGCGGTGTCTTGAAGAATAGCGGATACCCGAGCTCAAGCGCCTTCTCCTTGCTTGTAGAGATCGTAAAAGGCCCCTGGAACTCGAATGTGCCCGATACGGGATTGAGCAAGCCGATGCTTCTGTTTTTTACGAAAAGTCTCATAGGGTTCGTAATGTAGGCGGCCACATGGGCAACCTCGCTGTTTTGCTCTATAAGCCATTCCGAGAGCTGCTCCATGGTCCACCCGATAGGAACACCGAGTAGGGGGTGAAAAACGAGATCCTTACCCGATGGCTTAATCACGGTTCCTTCTATAGCGTATTCCCAAAGAACGCTCTGCAAGACGGAACCTGCGGCGGACGCCCAGAAGCTGTGTCCTCTCGCGCGGTAGAACTGATAGGACAGCATTCCGAAGAAAGGATGGAGAATCCAGTTTACCGCAAAATCATCCTGGTCGTCCCAGACGGGTTTCGACGTGATGTTGTCCCACCACCTGGAAAAAGAGGCATCGAATATCTTCTGATTCTTGTCCCTTACGTAAAATAGTCTTCCGGCCCACTGCACCCCGTACCATATGATGGTGTCGTACATGAAAGACTTGAAGCCCGTCGGCCTCAGGTCGGAGGTCTCCGATGAATCGGCCTCGCCGCCTAGGGGAATAACGACATCTTCATCAGTGTGTGGGGTAGTGTTTTCCTCTTCCTCCGCCGAGAACAGGTATACGGGCTTCTCCGCGGCTCTCGCAATCTCTGCATTCACAGGATTGAGCACCATCAACAGAAAAGGAATCAGTATCCTAATTCTCAATCATCATCCTCCCTTTAAAAACGCAAAGCAAATCTAATGAATAAAAGAAACAACCAGAAAAATAACAAGAAGATACCGCGTCCCCCTCCGTCTTGCACATTTTAACAAGAATTGTTCTAAATACAAAGAATAATTTATAGAAACAACAATTCTGTCAATAAACGGATACCGCCGCCCGGTGTCTCTGATCAGAACCTGACCTGAAAATCGAACATGTAGCTGAACCTGTCAACATCCTTATCGACGCCGTAAACGGGAAACTGGACGAGGAATCCAGGACTGTACTTCCTTCCGAACCGGATGCCCGAAGACATAAACATGTCGTTCTTCTCGAACGTGTCTGCAGTGAGAAGCGAGTAGCCGTTGAACTCCGCGAATAGCGCCGGTGAGCCGACTACGGGAAAATTAGCTCCAGCCGAAGCCGAGTAATTCACCCTGAACTCGAAATCATTTCCCTCGAGCCCGCTCGCGTTCAGCACCCAGTCAGTGGCCACCATTCCCTGCACGTTGAATATTCCCTTCCATACAGCGCCCGTTATATACGGAGTTATGGTCCACGCCTTCTGAAGATTGACGGGAAAATTCCGCTTGAATAAAAGGAGCGTATCCAGCCTGTTGATGTTGTCTTTGTAGGAGGTCGGGAGTATCAGCTCCGTACCCGCGGACAGGGCGGAATTAGATGATTTGTAGAGAATGAACTTGCTGCCGGCGAGAAGATTCGCGAACTCGTAGCCGTCCTTTACATTCTCGCCGTTCACGGTTACTTCGTTCACGCCCGACTGCGAAATTTTGACATAAATTCCCCAGAGCTGGCTGGACGTGGGAACGTCTATTCTGAGTGAGTAAAAGACGAACTGGCCGCCTAGATCCCTTTTGAGATTGACTATCTCAAGGTCGGCCCTGAACCTTCCCATAGGCAGCGGCTGCTCCATGAAGAAGGGATATGCCAGATCGACGGCTTCGGCCTTGTTGGGAGTGAATTCAAGCGGCCCGCTTACGGACATAAAAGTTTTAGAAAACGGATTGTAAACGCCGACCTGCCTGTCGTGTATGAAATTCCGCATAGGGTTAAGGACGTGGCCGAGTATCTTCGCGGGAACGAAATCCGTTGATATGAGCCAGTCCGAGGATTCTTCAAGCGCCACGCCAAGCGGGACGCCGACGGCGGTCGTCGATACAAGGTCCACGAGAGACGGGGTCTCGACCAAGCCTTCGACCGTGTACTCAAAAAGTACATTCTGAACAAGTGCGCCGAGCGCGGAGCCCCAGAAGCTGTGCCCCATCGACCTGTAGTACAGGTATTGAACGGAGCCGACGACCGGATGCGTAACCCAGTTGGTGAAGAACGAATCACCGTCGTCCCATTCGGGCCACTGTGTGATGTTGTCCCACCACTTTGAAAAAGAGGTATTGAAAATTCTGCTGTTTTTATTCCTGACGTAGAAAAATCTGGCTCCCCACACGAACGCATAGGATATTGCCGTATCGCGCAGGAACTCTTTTGCACCCAGACGGTACTGGCCCGGATCGCCGAAGTCGTACTCATCCCCACCTCCGTCCTCGCCGGCTTCGGGTGGAGCGGACGTGTCCGTTACAGCACCGGCCAACAGGTCGTATCCCCTCTCCTCCTCACGGGCCTGAGCCTGTACAGTCATCAATATCAATAAAAGAATACAGAAAACCCTTTGCGTAAGCCTCACCTTTTGTCCCTGTACCCGCGATTTTAAAACGACAAAGATAGAAATTGAGGAGAAAAGATACCTAAAAATTTATATAATCAAAACTGTTACTTGATACCGAGAAGTTTTTTCGCCCTGGCTTCCCAGGTGTAGTTTTTCGCCTCCTCGGAGGCAGCCTTTCCAAGTTTTTCCGCAAAGGCCGGGTCGCCAAGGACCTTCTCAATACCGTCATGAAGGCAATCGACGCTGTCCGGGTCGACCACTACCGCGTTCTCCCCGTCTTTCAGTATCTCTGAGACAGACGGGAGCGAAGTAGCCACAATCGGACGGCCCGAAGCCATGTATTCGAACAATTTTATAGGCGAAGTGAATTCCCCCGCCGCGGTGCCGTCCTTTATTGTCATTCCCGTGGTGTAAGGCATGACAAGCACGTCGGCGGCGGTTAGATAGAGCGGGACGAGGTAGTGCGGCACGAATCCGCGCAGAGTAAAATTCCCTGCGTTTTTTTCATGTGCGATGTTGCGGTAACGCTGCGCGTCTTCATCCAGGCCTCCTACGATGAGAAAAAGCACGTCACCTAGACGGAGCGATACGTCAATCAGGAGGTCGATCCCCCTGCCCTCGTATATGTTTCCCGAGTAACAGACTATTTTTTTATCCGGCGGAAGGCCCAGGTCCGCCCTGGCTCTCGCCTTGGACGGAAGGAGCATGAAAGGCTCGAGATCGACGCCGTTATGCGCTACTACGAGCTTGTCCGAAGGAAGACCTTCATTTAAATATATATTTCCGAGCCCCGAAGAGTTAGTCGAGAACCTGATCAGATTATTGGAATCCTTAAACGAATTGAAAAGAAAACGTCCTCCGCTAACAAGTGGGTGATGTGCGTCGTATACAGTCGGAATCCCGAAGAATTTGGTCGCGAGATAGGCGTAGACGATGTTTCGGGTCACCGCCACTTCAAACTCGCCTTTCTTACTGCGGGTGTAAATGGCGCTCAGTACACCGTGTACGATATTTCGTAGGGTTGAATTGGAAAAATACGGAAAGGCCGTAAGTTTGAAGTTGGACTGAACGCCGTAGTAAACGAACATCTCACCCCGCTTCCTGTCAGTCGGTATGACCAGTTCCGCACGTATGCCCAGCTTACCCATAGCCTGACACATTTTCATTACGTGTATGGCGCTGGCTCCCTTTGAGAATATAGGAGGACTACCAACGTAGACTACGCTTGAAGGATTTATTCCGCTCATAATGCTGATTCGATCCGCTCAACAGGCATAACTTTTTTGATAGTATAGTGTAAAGTCGAAGTCTCTAACAGACATAACGTTTCAATTTTAATGCCAAATTAGAAATAAGAGATAGGGTAAGATATAATTAGCGTGAATTTAGCGGCACTTAGGATCTTCAAACCGTCCGGCAAGACACCGACAAATTTAATTATTAAAAACAGGGAATTTTCATGAAAGTACGATCAATCAGGGGATTCCACGACATTCTCCCCGAAGATATAAAGAGATGGCACTTTATAGAGGAAAAGGCAAGAACCGTGTTCGAGCTCTACGGGTATTCCGAGATACGGATACCGGTTATGGAATTCACGGAAGTCTTCGCAAGAAGCATCGGCGCCACGACCGATATAGTAGAGAAGGAAATGTACACTTTTACGGACAGGGACGGATCTTCGTTAACGCTGCGCCCAGAAGGGACCGCCGGAGTTGTAAGAGCGTATATAGAGAACTCGATGTATGCGAAGTCTCCCGTAACGAAGCTATACTACGGCGGAATGATGTTCAGACACGAGCGCCCGCAGAAGGGTCGATACAGGGGCTTTTATCAGATAGGAGCAGAGCTTTTCGGTCCTGAGGACCCATCGTCGGACGCGGAGCTTATAACGATGCTCTGGCAATTCTTTGAAGATACCAGTCTTTCAAAACACCTCAAGCTGGAGCTAAGCTCCCTCGGAGACGAGAAATGCAGGCCGCGCTACAAGGAAGAGTTGGTAGATTTCTTCACGCCTTACAGAGACGATCTGTGCGATGATTGCCGAAGAAGGCTCAACACCAATCCGCTCAGAATACTCGACTGCAAGGAGAAGGGCTGCAGGGAGATCGCTCAAAACGCGCCTGTAATGATCGAAAATTTGTGCTTCGAATGCTGCGAACACTTTGAAGATGTAAAGGAGCGCCTGGACAGCGTCGGCGTATCTTTCGTCGTAAACCCGAGGATAGTGAGAGGTCTCGACTACTATACGAGGACGGTCTTCGAGGTAACCACCGAGGAACTCGGGGCTCAGAACGCCGTAGCGGCGGGAGGCAGGTACGACGGTCTGGTCGAGGAGCTCGGAGGCCCTGCCACGCCGGCGGTCGGATTCGCGATAGGCATGGAGAGACTGATCCTTCTGCAGCGGCAGGCCGTCCCTGAAGGCTTCGGAAAAGAGGTGCAGGTTTTCATCGCCCACCTGGGAGACGAGGCGTGCAAAAAGGCATTTGAAATCGCCTTTGAGCTTCGAAGCAGGGGAATCACGACCGAGATAGACTACGGCTCCAGGAGCCTTAAGAGCCAGTTAAAGCGTGCCGATAAGTCGGGAGCCGTTTACACGTTTATACTAGGAGAGGACGAGCTCGATCGTGGCATTATTAAGCTCAGGAATATGGCGGAGAGTACGGAAGAAGAAATAAGCATACAAGACGCGCTCAGTCTGACTATCGACAAATAAACGCAACAGACTTACAAGAAGGGAACATTCCCGGAAACAGGCGATATTGACTTTACATGACTCCATTCTCTCATTGAGGAACCGTGTTAACGCTCTTGTAGTCTTCGATAAACATATCCGCAAGCTCGGACAAGCTCCCTTCTACACATTTGCCGATTGTTTTTGCGGGGCAAGAGAGCAGCTTGCCGACCGACCACGTAGCAGCGGCCGTTGTGATATTCCTGCCCAGCTTTTTTCCGAATAAGACCACGGTCTGATAAAGCTCGACATCGAGATAGACGGCGTAATAACCTCCTCCCTCTGATTTGCTAGCCGTCACCTTGATCAGTAAATACGCTCCTCCGAATACGGTGAACCACTTTCTTTCTTCGAGAATCTCTATATTGGCCTGCTGGAGTTTTCCCTCGACCACGGATTTGAGATCGGTCTCTTTCAGGCCGTCTTCGCGGGCTGTATCCGATATTTCGTCCACTATGACAGCGATTCCCGTGACGTCCGAGAGAGTGTCTTTACCCGTGCCGTAAGCGTATGTAAACGGTGTAAATACAGCTATCAGCAGTAAGAACGGGAATTTGTTTTTCAAAACGGTATTTAATATATTCCGTATCATGCGGAAAGTAAAAAAACCGGACACGGGGGCCGCAATTCAAGTTCTTACCTAACGAGTAGCGTACCTCAGGAAATTATCCCTGCCTGCGTGTTCGCGAGAGGTCTTCTACTCTTTGGGCTTTTCCAGGGCCTTTACGCTTCCCAGAGCCTTATTGGCTTCCTCATGAACTAATCTTAACTTCTCCTCCCACTCCTCTATCTCTTTCTCTATCTCTTCTATGGCGGAGCATTTCGAATCGATATTGTCTCCGTTCACCGCTCCTTTGTGCTTGTAAGACCTATAGATGGAATTTCCCATGTCGAATATTGCATTCGCCCGCTTCTTGTTTAACTGTCTTATAGAATTTTTAATTTTCAGGGTGTCGTAAGCTTCTTTTGACCTTATATTTACTATCCTGAGCCCTTGATTGAGCCCGTCTTTAAATTTGCCTAACATATCCCGCGAATCGATGGTTTCTGACATTCTATGCTCCTTTTGCAGAGAATTTGATGTAAGACTCCTTTTATAATTAAGATACTCGAATATCTCTAGAGGTTAAACGGTAGATCAGAATCAATCATTTCGCATCAACACAGCATATGCAAAAAACTTCTATTATGTATACAAAATAAATTGACTGGTAATAGAGATAGGATATGCTTTTATGAAGTTTACATGAAGTGTAAAGGAGTAAGAGGAACAATTCTCATCACTGTACCAGACAACCCCCGTCGAAGGGACTTATTCTAATCACACACCGAGTACAATCCGGTTTCGGGGAGGAGATCCATGAGCTATTCAGCAAGAAATGACAGTAAAATTATATCTGAGAAGAAGAGGGCCGAACGTACATCTCTGTCGGCTTTTCTTGGCCTGACATTAATACTTTCAACCGCGGCAATTTTTTCTCTTTCATCAGTCCCAAGCGCCGCACAGGAATCAAGATTCTTCGGCGGCAAAGAAGCCGTTCAGTACGAGAAATGGGAAGTGGACGCACTCAACGCCGCGCTATACGATCCGGACCCCAAAACCAGGGCAGCCGCGATAAGCCTTCTCGCAGAATCGAAAGATCCGAACAACATAAAAAATTTAGATCAGCTCCTTACTGATGACAACTCCGTCGTAGTAAAAGCTGCGCTCAATGCCGCAGGAGAGTTCGGGGCTTCTTCAAAATATCTTACTCCGCTTATACTGGAAGAACTCGAGTCAGATAATGAAAATGTAAGATATGCGGCTATACACGCGCTCAGTAAAATCGGAGGCATGAATGCGAAGCAGATGAAGGCGATTATCCCGCTTCTGGGCGACAAAGACAGCCTGGTGAGGTTTGCCGCAATACAAACAATTCGGCTAAATCCCGAGGCTTCCGCTCAGTCCATACCGGATATTCTGGAGCTCATGAACGACGAGAATCCGGATACTCGCGCCGCGGCCGTCATAGCGTTAAGTAATGTTGGCAAGCCTGCGGTGAAATATATACCTGAGATTTCGAAACTGTTAGATGATAAAAATATCAACGTAAAAAGCAGCACGCTGCTGGCCCTGGGGAACATCGGCAAGCCGGCAAAAGGCCAGATAGAAAAAATTACGGAACTGCTTAAGATAAACAACCAGCATATAAGGGTAAACGGCCTACAGGCACTGGGTCAGATTGGTGATGTGCCCGAGCAACAGCGTAATATAGTCATGGGTTTCATGAAAGACAAAAATAGAAGAGTCAGCAGGAGTGCGGCCCGCGCGGCGGCCATGATTGCAAAAGAGAATGTTGAGATGAAGGATTCACTTGCTCGGATGCTCAACAATTCTAATACCTTAATCGTCAGAAACGCGCTATACGTACTTGGTCAAATGGGCGATAAAGCTTCAGACAAAGCTCCGGATGTTGCCGAACTCCTGAACAACCCCGATTCTTCAGTGCGCATCGCCGCCATGAAAGCTCTCCAGAGCATCGATGACGGTAGAGATACCTACGCAGACAAGATCAGACCGCTTATCAAGGATAAGGATCTCGGCGTAAGCTATGTCGCGACTCAGACTCTTATAGACATGGGTAAATCCGGAGATGAAACTGCTGAAGTTCTCTATGAGCTCATGGTTAGCGGACATGACCGGAATATGCGCAGAAACGCCGCTTTAGCTTTCGTCACTTTGGGTGACTCGGCAAAGACCCAGCTTCCCAAGATGGTCGAAATGCTTACGAACAACAACCCCGGCTACAGGGCTACTGCAATCACGTTATTCGGAGAGATGGGTGAGAATGCGAAAGATCAGGTACCCGCAATAGCCAAGCTTCTTAAACAACCGAATCCTGTGATTCGGATTACCGCCCTCAAAACACTTGCTGCAATCGGGACAGCAGCAGGTGGGCAGGTTGAAGAGATATCAGCTCTTCTAAACGATCCGGATGAAAACGTACGCGCGGAGGCCGTGAGAACCCTGGGACACCTGGGACCAGCGGCCGAACCCCAAATACCCGCCATCACCGATTTACTCAACGATAAGTCCAGAAAAGTTCGGATAGCTGCCATGGATGCAATAGTTAATATGGGAGAAGCTACGTCGGACAAAGCCCCTCAAATCGCCGCCATCTTGAAAGATAAAGATCCGGGAATCAGACGTTTCGCAGCCGCCGCTCTGGGACTTATGGGAAACAGAGCAGCCGGGCAGGTTCCGGAGCTGGCGGAGTATCTGAGAGAACAGAACAAAAATCCGAGGGCGAACCAGCGGAACATTATTGATGCCATCGATTCTATGGAGTCTATGGGCGGGGCCGCAGGCAATGAAGCCGATGCGGTAATCGAAGTCCTGTACATAGACGAGCCCGTGCTTCGCAACCATGCCGAAAAAGCTCTATGGAAAATCGGCCCCATGAACAAGGATTTCGTGATCGAAATACTCGCCGCGACATACGACAACCCGCCTAACGCATCAGATCTGAGACTGCTGGCGCATTACGCCGGCGGCGGAGACAGAAATGCCGAGACTATAATCAAGTGGATCGGCAAAGATGCAAAGAACATTCCTTCCGAAATGAGCAGGGTGGAAGGCGCGGAAGCCTTGGGAGTATACCTTTCCGGATGGGAGTACTCAGGTCGGCATCCGCAAATGCGCGAGGACTTTGCCGTCCGCATCACGGAAGTCGTAAACGCGGGCAACTGGAACAAAGAGGATCTCCCCCTTCTGAAAAAGGCTCAGGAGACATTAAAGTCGGGTGAATTCGTCGATGGGGCTAATTCAATAGGCGGCAAGATCGAGAAAGTCGAAGGCTGAGACAGCACTCAAACGTTCGGACTATACAACGCAACGGCGCGAATGGTCTTATAAAGTTTTCGTTTTTTTCAGGTATGATAGTCCTTCTTAATAAAAACCGGGTTGAATAAATTCATCTGCGGCTTTAACCAAAGAAACTTAATCGAAGCTTCCGGTTATCAGGAACCACTACATGTTCGGTAAAAAGATATTCTACGGCTGGTATATAGTTGCTGCGTCACTTGTCATAATCATACTGGACGGGCTTCTATTATATTCCTTCGGAGTATTTCTTCCGTACCTTAACGAGGATTTCGGTCTCAGTCGCGCGGCCGGCTCCTCGCTCTTTTCTTTCAGATCACTCGTGCAGGCGCCGGCATTTATACTCGCGGGGAGACTCATAGACAAGTTCGACCCCAGGGCTGTCATATTCGGCGGCGGCGCGATTGCAGCAATCGGAATGTTTCTTTCCGGAATCGCCACGACAAGCTGGGAGCTGTACATATCCTACGGATTTTTAATAGGACTGGGAGACGCTGTGCTTTATATCACATGCGTAGCGCTCGTAAGCAGGTGGTTCGTCAAGAGAAGGGCGCTTGCCATCGGAATAATAACAACGGGTGTTCCTCTCAGCGGACTCATAACAAACCCCCTTACCGCGTGGCTGATTAACAGTTTCGGCGTGAGAAACGCTCTCTTTGCACTTGGCGTTATCATGATGACGGCTATCCTGGCCGCCTTCGTCTTGAGAGCGAGGCCGGAGGACAAAAATCTCAGACCTTACGGAGAAGAAATCGACCACGAGTATGACAAAGTGACGAAGAAGAAAAATACCAAGCAAAACAACAGAGACTGGTCGGCAATGGAGGCTATATCGACTCCGAGCTACTGGCTCATGTACGGTATGTACTTCCTGGGATTCACGACTTTTCTCATAATCGTTACACAGTTATACAATTTCGAGATTGACCTGATGATACCGGCCGTAGCCGCAGCCGGTCCTCCAGCAGCCATAGGACTAGGCAGCATAGTGGGAAGAACCATCCTTTCTTCCATACTAGCCGAGGCGCTTGAGTACAAGAAAGTCATATTGTTCTGCTTCTTCGCCCAGGGGAGCTCTATAATACTCCTGCTAGCTTTTGATCATATATGGGCGTTTTACATTTTCGGCTTCCTTTTCGGCTTTTTCTACAGCGCGTGGGTGCCGATATTCCCTACTCTCCTCGGGAAATTTTACGGCCTCGGCGCACTCGGAACTATCTACGGAATTTTCGGCACTTCGTATTCCATAGCGGCTATCGGCGGCCCCCTCATAGCAGGATACGTCCACGACGTAACGGGAAGTTATTTCTACCCGTTCCTGTTTACAATATTCTGCTGTTACGTAGCCGCGTTCGGCGCTTTCATGATTAAGACGCCAATCCGCACACGGCCCCGAAGCGTAAGCGCCTGAATAATCATCGGACGCCACTTACATGAAAGAGCTCTCTCAAATATAATATTTCGAATTAGCAAAAATCCGCGTGTATGCCATAGGAACCCGACCACTTGAGCCCCGAGACAATAAGACGCATAAGAAAAGAAGGGAATCTGCTTCACAGCTCCGTACAGCGTGAGCTCTATCTCAACACATCCGGCCTCAAACACCAAACGGAATTTGAAAAGATTTTCCGTTCATATGACGAGTTCGGAGACCCGGGTCTGTTCCTGTCTGCAAAAGAAGATTCTGAAAGGGAATCATACGACATTAACGTCACACTTATCCGAAGGTTTCTCGCGGAATATTACCTTGCATCCCTTACCGCCGGATTGTCGGAAAAAATACTTACTTTCGAAGCGGAGACGAATTTCACGGCGAATGGGAAGGAATCGCCTCTTAGGAGCGGGGAGTCAAAGCTGATGTCCGAGAGGAGCAAACGCAAACGAGACGAGATCGTGAACGGAATGAACATGGCTCTTGATAAGATTGCCCACGTGATCCGCCGCAGGCTCGGTGCGATAACTCAGGGGACGGAGAGGCTCGGTTTCGGCAACTATCTGGAACTCACAGATGATACGGACCATACGGACACTCGGAAACTGGCACATGAAGCCGGAATTCTATTGGCCGACACCGATTATGTATCAAGAGATATGCTCGGCTGGTTTTTCAACAAAAAAATGGATTTAGAGCTTGAAGGCGCATCAGTTCACGACATGGAGTATCTGCTGAATTCCGCCGAGCTTAAGGGCTTATTCCCCAAAACGGACATAGCTTCTTTTTCAGGCCGTACACTTGAGGAAAGCGGCCTCAATCCAGGAAACAACATCACACTCGACATCGGCAAGAGAAGAGGAAAGGCCGCGGGAGCTTTTTGCTTTACGCCGAACCCTCCGGGCGAGATAGTAATCACGATGTACCCTTCAGGTGGGGTTAGGGATTACGAGCTTTTTTTCAGCAGCCTCGGGCATGCTCTTTCCTTTGCATTCACGGACGCCGATGATTATTTCGAGATAAGAGCGGTCAGAAGCAAGGCTCAAGTCGGAGCCTATTCCGGGTTATTCAGAAGCCTGATATATGAGCCCAAATGGCTTAAGAAGTATTTAAGTATCGACGCTGACGCAGACTTTATGAATTTCCTCCATTTAAGACGACTCATGTCTGCAAGGCTCGCCGCTGCTAGAGTGTTATACGAAGCTGAGCTTTACAAAAATCCCGACTCAGCCGAGCTGCCTCAGATTTTCACAGAAAGAACGGGAAAGGCCACTCACTGCAAGGCAGATGAACGCGAGTACCTGAGGAATAACAACTCAAGACCCGCATCCTTTGACTTATTTAATGGCATGCTTATCGAGCCATTGATAAAACGGTCCGTCAAGGAGAAATTCGACGAGGAATGGTGGCGAATCCAGGCGGCAGGTGACTTCCTGAAGGACCTCTGGCGCGAGGGAGGGGAGCTGACGGAGAAAGCGCTCTCTCGTAGAGCCGGATGTGAAGAACCCGCCGCCGGAGTACTGGTCCGCTCATTTGAGCAGGGACTCGGATAACAGGCCTGGTATTTCACCCATTACCCTAAGCGGCGGCAGTTAAAAGCCTCACGTTTCGATAGACACCGCGAATCTAAGACTCCATCACGCTGATAGTCTTGCGGAACCTCAAGAGAGCGCCAGTGAAGAAAAGCGCTCCGATAGCGAAGACAGTGAGCAGCTGCTGCCAGACTATATGAATGTCCGCCCCCCTGAAAAGGACCGCCTGCGCAAAGCTGACAAAATGGGTCGAGGGAGAAAACTGCATGATATACCTGAGCACGGTCGGCATGCTGTCCATCGGCGTGTAGACGCCCGAGAGAAGTCCCATAATGAGAAACACTAGTATTGCCAGAAGCCCGAACTGGGGCATCGAGCGGGCTACGGTGGCGAGGAATATGCCCAAAGACGTGACTGAAAAAAGATACGCCATCGCGCCAATTACGAACAATGGAATGGAGCCCGATATGGGGACACCGAGAAGGCCCTGAACCACTGCGTATAAAGATATAACGGCGGCTATAAGGATTACCAGCCCGTTAGCCCAGACCTTTGCCAGCATGATCTCAAATGGCCTGAGAGGCATGACAAGCAAATGCTCTATCGTCCCGTGCTCTCTTTCCCTGATTAGCGCCGCGCCTGTGAGAATGAGCGCAAGCATCGTTATGTTGTTTATCAGCTCCATAACGCCCTGAAACCATGAAGATTCAAGGTTCGGATTGAACTTCACCCTGGTCATTACCGTTGCCGGGTACCGAATGCCATCCTGATGGAGAAATTCCGCTATCTCCTCGCGTATGATGCTCTGGACGTAAGAAGCCCCTCTTCCGGCTATGCTCATGGCCGTCGCGTCCACATTCACCTGAATTTCAGGAGAGTGTCCCTTCAGAAGCTCTTCCTGAAAACGGGGCGGAATATCTACGATAAAGGCGTAATTTCCTGAATCCATCGCAGCGTCTATTTCACTGACATCGATCTCCGCAGGTTTACTGAAATATGGGGCCATGAAAGCGTCCTGAATACGCATCGAAAGAATCGACCTGTCTTCGTCAACGACAGCGATGGAGGCGTTTTCTATCTCGGTACTCGACCCGGTGGATGCTTCATAAACGGCGAACGTAAGTGAATAGACTATAAGGAATACAAGAAAAAGATCGTATCGGAGACTGTAGAGCTCCTTCACGCCGAGTCTGAAGATATTTTTCAGATTTCTTATCATTTATTTATCCTGAGGCTTGAGTAGAAAATATGCCAGTGCCGTATAGGCTATAATCAAAACGATCAACGCAATGTAGTTGCGTATAAGATCTCCGAAAGTAAACGCCTTTGTGAATATACCGACTATTATTTGCTGGAAGTAGCCGTATGGAAAGAAAGTGCCGAATATCTTCGCTCCGCCCGACAGTGACGATACCGGGTTGAAGAGTCCCGAGAAATTGATCGCAGGGACCGTTGTAATAATGGCGGCCGCGAAGATCGCGGCTATTTGAGATTTTACGAAAGTAGAGACCACCATTCCGAAGCCAGTGGTAGTTATGACGTAAAGAAACGTACCCAAAACCAAGGCGATAAAGCTCCCTTTCACGGGGACTTTAAAAAGCAAATAAGACAACACGACAAGCGTAAAGAAATTTATCATCGCCACAAGGACGTATGGCGACTGTTTCCCGAGGAGGAATTCGAGCCTGGTCACGGGAGTCGCATAAAAATTGCTGATAGAGCCAAGCTCTTTCTCCCGGGCTACTCCCACGGCGGTCATTATGGCGGGAATAAAAACCAGCAGCAGCATTATTATTCCAGGCACCATGGCGAACACGCTCTTGAAATCCTGGTTGTAGATGTACCTCGTTACAATATCAGCCGCATCATCCGGGAGAGTATAGCCCGCCTGGCTCTCGGACAGATATTCGAGATATCTGGAATGTACGCCCTGCACATATCCGCGGCTCGTCTCAGCCCTGAATGGCATAGCCCCGTCAAGCCAGACGCCTACCACAGGAGAGTTTCCGCTTTTAAGGTCCTTGCCGAATCCCGGAGGGATTTCGATAGCCAGTCTCAGCTCACCGCTTCGGAGTCTGTGTTCTAGCTCATCATGATTCTTAATGGGGCTATGTTCGCTGAAGTACCGCGAGCCCACGAAATTATCAAGGTATTCCCTGCTTTCCGGCGTACGGTCGAGGTCAAGGACGGCATATGATAGATCCTCCACGTCAAATGTGATTCCGTATCCGAAGACGACAAGCAGCAAGAGAGGACCCAGAACCGCGAAAGCAAGACGTATGGGATCACGCCTGAGCTCAAGCGCCTCGAGCAGCGCGTAAGCCCACGAACGCCGAAAGCTGAACCCCGAATCGTTTGTCCGGCCGTTTCCGCCGCTGTTATTCCTCTTTAAATCATATTCACTTAATCCTTCCACATCCGGAATGTCCAGGGAACCACCGGTTTCTTCCTCGAGAAACGAGATGAACGTTTCCTCCAGGTCGGTCTTGCCTCTTTCCCGCACCAGATCGGCCGGGGGGCCCTGAGCGAGCACCTTACCTGCGTGCATCAGGGATATACGGTCACACCTCTCACCTTCATTCATAAAATGGGTCGATATGAATATCGTTACCCCCTCCTCTCTCGACAGACGGATCAGGTGTCCCCAGAAAATATCCCTTGCCACCGGGTCAACACCCGATGTCGGCTCGTCAAGAATCAGCACCTCGGGCTCATGTATCAATGCCACCGCGAGAGAGAGTCGCTGCTTTATACCCAGAGGAAGCTCTTCTGCAAGCTCGTGCTCGACCTTTCTCAAGTCGAACCGCTCAAGCATATCCCGCGTCCGCTCATCCACGCGGTCACCCTTTATGTTGAAAAGTCTGGCGTGAAGCTCCAGGTTCTGCCTGACCGTAAGCTCGTTATACAGCGAGAACGACTGCGACATATAGCCCACCCGCTGCCTTATCTTTATATCCCCGGCATCGACTGATTTGCCGAACAGGTACGCTTCTCCTTCCGTGACCGGCAACAGACCGGTCAACATCTTCATGGTCGTCGTCTTTCCGCAGCCGTTTGACCCCAGGAAACCGAAGATCTCTCCTTCCTCTATCCGGAAGCTCACATGATCGACTGCGGTGAATCCGTCGAAGCGCTTGGTAAGACCGTTAGCTTCTATGGCGGTTTCCGTCGCTGTCTCCCTGCGCGGAGGTATGACGAGAGCCGCATGATCTTTTCTCTGATCTTTAGGGAGGAAGCTGATGAAAGCCTCTTCCAGGCTGGTTGTTTCGCTTTGCTGCAGAAGCTCTTCGGGGCTGCCTGTTGAAATCACGACTCCGTCGTTCATCGCGACGAGCCAATCAAACTTCTCCGCTTCCTCCATATAAGCGGTCGCGATAATGATGCTCATACCGCCCCTTCTGGCCTGTATCCGGTCCATAAGCTCCCAGAACTGTCTTCTCGAAAGAGGATCGACTCCTGTCGTCGGCTCGTCCAGAATTATCAAATCGGGGTCGTGAATGAGGGAGCAGCAAAGTCCGAGCTTCTGCTTCATTCCGCCGGATAGCTTTCCCGCCGGGCGGTCGGCAAATGGGGTGAGACCGGTACTATCGAGCAGCTCCTCGATTCTCCACGATCTCTCTTTTTTAGACAGTCCGAACAGGCGTCCGAAGAACTCGATATTTTCCAGAACCGATAGTGGCGGATAGAGATTCTTTCCCAAACCCTGCGGCATGTACGCAATTCTGCGGCAGACAGAACTCCTGACAGACCGATCTTTTATATCGCTTCCGAGAACATGTACGCTGCCCTTCTGAATTCTGCGCACGCCGGCGCTCAGGCCCAGCAAGGTAGATTTACCCACTCCGTCAGGACCGATAAGTCCCGCTTTTATGCCTGCGGGAATATCGAGCGTGACGTCTTCAAGCGCAACGGTCTTTCCGTAGTGGTGGGAGACGCCTTGGAGACGCGCTGCGAAATCAGGGTTTTGCTTCTTCAGATTCATCTAACGGGTTGGAAATATGTCTCAGGTTTTCCGGCTAGGGAGCGTCGGGGTCAAGCCGTATATATGCCACTCCGGGCACCCCGATCTTGACCCACGGCTCGTTTCTTTGCAGGAATTCCGGGTCTACTCTTACCTTAACCCTGAACGACAGTTTCTGCCGCTCCGACGCGGTCTCCACTTCTTTCGGGGTAAACTGAGCCTTGTCGGCTACAAAATAAACCCTGGCGGGGATCGAGTATTCAGGTGCATAGTCGAGAACTATGCGCGCCTCGGCTCCGATCCGCACCTTTCCCGCCTCCTCGGTCGGAAGGAATAGCGACATATATATATCTTCGAGATCGATAATCGTCAGTATCTTGCCCCCCGCTGCCAGCACCTCACCCGGCTCGGCGAGACGGTACTGGACGCGCCCCGCGACCGGTGAGACAAGCTTGCTGTCTTCAATATCCGTATCTATCCTCTCAATCTTGGCTTCCGCGGCCTCTATGGCAGCCTGAGCGTTTTCGACTTCGGCTTCGGCCGCGTCGCAAAGCGCCTCCGCCGCTTCATAAGCGGTTTCATCCTGATCCAGCTTTTCTCGCGATATAATGTTCTTTTCCAGAAGCTCTCTCGACCGCGCCAGATTTTTCTTCGCGAGAGAGCACTCGCTTTTCCTCTGCTCCAGTAAGGAAAGAGTGTATTTATAGTGCTTCTTTGCCTGCGTTAGGCCGGCTTTTGCCTCTTTCAACTGCGCCTCAAGGGATTTGGTGTCCATAAGGGCTACCGTCTGCCCGGCCTCTACCTTATCGCCTTCTTCGACGAATATATCGGCAATCCTGCCCTGAAACTTAGTCGCTATATCCACTTCGTCCGTCTCGAGACGCCCGTTACTCACGGCGAATCCCTCCAAGGGTGGCGTGCGGAAATATACCCACCAGCCTGCAAAACCGCCCGCAACGAGGATGACCATTATTAGAGCGGTAAGAAAGCCCTTTCTTCGCAAATTGGTCAACGAGTATATTCCCTGGAGGTTATCATAGATTTTGTAAATTCTGGATGCACGGGGATATTAGTGTTATGTAAGATTCGAATCAGGTCAAATATTAAATTAGTACCTGATTACGGATACCCGAAGACATTTAATATTACGGCCTAACCGTAAGCACGGAGCAGTGCGATATCTGAATCACCTTTTCCGTGACGTTTCCAAGCAGCTTTCTCGCTATGCCTTTGGTCGAATGCTTGTTGATCACGATCAGATCAATTTTCTTGGCCGAGGCGAAATCCGAAATTGTAACCGCTGTGTTGATTCCGTGTATTACCTTGGTTTTCGTCTTCGAATCGGCCAGACGATGCTCGGGATCGGTCACGGCGCTACGGTGTCTGAATTGAGCCTCCTCCAGCCTTTTTACCATCTCTCTTGATGAGCCGGCCAGCATGGATTTCAATACGGTAGGCATTGCATAAACGGTCCCGGCCATTCTTAACACGTAGACCACCGTAACCCTGGCTCCTACCCTGCCCGCGAACTCCATCGCGTAATCAAGAGCAGAGTCGTCTCTTCTGTTCAGATCAAGGGGCACGAGTACATGCCTTATTGCTTTTCTGCTTTTTTCACCCTCTTTAAATGCCAGGGTTGGGATTCCGGACTTTCTCAATACTTCCAGTGTGGTACTGCCGATAAGCATTCTGTCGAGTAAGCCGTGCCCTCTCGTACCCATTACTATGAGGTCGGCCCGCTCACTTTTGGCGGTTTTCAGAATCCTGTCCGCAGGCTCACCTTTCAAGATTTTCCCGCTGAAACGGACCTTACGTTTCCGGAGCCTGCTCTCAAGAGCTGAGAAATAGCTCTCGAGGTCCTTCTCGCTTCGTGCGAAAGCCTCTTTAACCGGCTCGTCATTCAATTCGAATAATTCGAGCGACGCCAGAAAGGATTGCTTGTGCGTAACGTGGACGCCCAAAATCTCCGCATCATACTTCCTGGCGATAAATAGGGCAAATCCGAGAGAACGATCCGATTCCTGAGACCTGTCGGAAGGCCATAATATCTTTTGAATATCCATTATTTCAGACGCCCGGCATGAGCTTATTCACCGAAGCGCATTATATTCAATCTCACCGTACAAACGGCCGAGTGATGAAAAGAGTTTACGGGTTCAGTATTACTTTCCCGAACTGGCTTCTGTCCTCGAGCATCTTTTGAGCCTGAGCCGCCTCCGATAGAGGAAATTTCTTGTCGATGGTCGGTGACAGTCTTCCCAGGGAAACCATGTTGATCACGTTTATCAGGTTGCCCCGCGGCGCGTTGAACACGGTCACGCCCAGCACAGACAAATCCCTCATGATTATCGGGCCGAAGTTGAGAGTTGTCTGCCCCCCGCCCACGACACCGACCAGAAGTATCCTGCCTTTCGGCTTTAGAGATTTTATATTGTTTTCCCAGACGGACGCGCCTATCTGATCGAAGATCAGGTCCACGCCCTTGCCGTCGGTGTTTTTCTTGACCTCCTCTGCGAAGTCCGACGTATTGTAGTTTATTGTGGCGTCCGCGCCCAGCCTCTTCACCTTTTCCAGTTTCTCATCGCTTCCCGCAGTGGCAATTACGTTAGCCCCTCCTTCTTTTGCAATCTGCACGGCCGCGCTGCCGGTGCCGCTTCCCGCAGCGTGAACCAGCACCGTCTCGCCCTTCTGAAGTCCTCCTCTGTCGAAAAGCCCGTACCAGGCGGTCACGTAGCATATGGGAAGAGCGCAAGCGTCGTCGTATGAGACCTCGTCCGGTATGGGTACGACGTTTGCGGCCGGAACTTTCACCAGTTCCGCGAATCCTCCATGGAAATTCACGCCCAACACGAGAGGACCTTTGGCAGTTTTTACCGTCGGGTCTAATACCACACGCGTTCCGAGCGTAATATCCTTTACGTTCTTTCCTACCTCTTCGACGTCTCCCGAAACGTCCACGCCGCCGATGTGCGGCAGGTCCACAGGCCTGGGTGATTTGCCGGACCTGAGTCTAAGGTCCAGATGATTGAGACAAGCGGCCTTTACGCGCACCAGCACCTCATCATCTCCTATCTCGGGATCGGGAACATCCTCGTATTTAAGTACATCCACATCTCCGAATTCGTGATACCGAATCGCTTTCATATGCAAACTCCTTATTGTTAATTTTCAACCTTAGCCGAATTTATTCATTTTACTCTATTTGGAAAAAATCTGTAGGGCGCAGCAATCCCTAAAACTGATACGACGTTGATTGAACATCCAATGTAATTGAGGTAGCCTTTGGTAATATATAGTTTATCAAACGGAGGTTCGGGTTTAATATCCGGCGACAATGTTTGGAATAGGCACAAGTGAAGTATTAATAATTTTGCTTATAGCGCTTCTGATTCTTGGTCCGAAGGAAATACCCAGGGTTGCCAGAACTATCGGCAGGGGCATGAGAGAGCTTGAGAGGGCAAAGGATGAATTCCGCAAGTCGATAGAATTTGAAGCCGACGAAAACGACGATGAAGATAGGAGGCCGGACTCATCAGGCGAACATGTTGCGGCAATCAAGGAAGAGGAAAAAGGCACTGACAATCAGGACGACCCTGTCGACAACCTGGGGAACCTTCCCAACAAGCGCGTCTGACTCACCGATACGTTTACAATGACGAACGCCTTACGACCAATTTTAGGTGTTAAGTTTCTGTCGAAATGAGCGAAGTGCCTGTCTTCGAATATTTTCCCGATGCATCCAAAATCGAGCTCATTCTGCCGGACGGCGGCGAAGCAACCATCGAAATCAATCCCGGCTGGGCATTCGGCAAGGGATATCATCCGACTACGAAGCTCTGTGTAAACGCCCTTCAAAAATTGTTCCGAGAATCTTATGAAAAGCAGCTTGAGATAGAGACAGTCCTCGATGTAGGATGCGGCAGCGGGATACTCACGCTGTGCGCCCTTGCTCTGGGCGCTCAAAATGCAACGGGCTTGGACATTGACAATGCAATCGTACTGGAAGCGGATTCAAACGTTTTTGACAACGGATTCGAATCACGCGCTCAGATTATTCTTGGCTCTATCGAGGACACGGAAGGCTCTTTTGATCTGGTCGTAGCCAATATCCTTACAAGTTCCATAATCGCGATCAGCGAGGAGATAGGCAACAGAGTCAAGCCGGGCGGACACCTCCTTCTCTCAGGCGTAAAAGAAGAGGAAAAAAGCCGGGTCCTGGACAAATTCAAGAGTCTCGGGTTGTCCTTTCAGGATGAAAGCGGCGAGAAGGAATGGGTGGCGCTGTTGTTCGTTAATCAAAAATAGAAGTTAGAACGCCTGGCCTATGCTTATGAAGAACTGCACCCTTCTTATACCCGGCTCCGGGTTCAGCGCATAACCGACGTCAAATCTCACGGGTCCGATGATTGTATCGTATCTCAGTCCCACGCCCGGGGCATATTTCAGCTTATCCAGCATGAAGGCCCACTGTCCCGAAAATACGTTTCCGTAATCGAGGAATGCCACTCCTCCGAAATTTCCGTATATCGGATACCTGACCTCGAAGCTTCCCACTATAAGCGTGTTTCCACCGAGGGGGTCGTTATCGTCGTCAAGCGGTCCCAGCTTCTGGAAAGGGAAACCCCTCATACTGGTGCTGCCGCCGGCGAAAAACCTCTTGAAGATCGGTATATCGAAAGTTCCGGTCGAGCCGAACGGCTGAATGACTCCGAGCGTAAGCTTCTTTGCCAGAATGACATCGAACCATTTTTTATATCCCCTCAATTCTACAGTACCCTTAAAATAGTTAACATCGGAAAGCAGCGCCCTGAAGGATGATTCCAGACCCGTGGAAACTACGAAGCCCCGCGTCGGATTGAGTATGTTATC
>Ga0307426_1000184_pt1 | contig 41453 bp, 28 predicted proteins | sample SalMarWE160340MG_FD_202165 | JGI IMG/M metagenome (GOLD analysis project Ga0307426, IMG submission 202165) | Salt marsh sediment microbial communities from the Plum Island Ecosystem LTER, Massachusetts, United States - WE1603-40 | ecosystem: Environmental > Aquatic > Marine > Intertidal zone >... | reverse complement strand
CCATTTACCGCCGCGGCAAAGCCGAATTGCGCTTCAGTCAGGTAACGGACATAGTCTTCCTGGAAACTTTCCGATTTCCCTTCAGTCGCAAAAGCTTCTTTTACGACTTCTTTTGATACCGTATAAACGACTGACCAGCGGTTAGTTACTATAATAGGAGTATCGTACTGAGCTATTTTTTTTGCTACCTCACCGAGGATATTCATCGAAGCGATGGTCGCGGTCCATACGATATCACCAAGACCAGGGACATAGAGGATCGGTTTACCCATTTCAGTAGCTCTGCCGACAGCTTCGTCCACTGCATCCAAGCCAGGGATCTTTCTTATGAAGAGATCTCGACCACCCCGCGCGCGGATCACAAAATACACCAAAAGTATCCCAAATATAATTATCGATATCAATATATTTATGCGTCCGGAATGGAAAACTTGCGGATACGACTTAGTCGTATTACTGGGCATGGAAAATGCCAGTTCAGAATTCTTGCTGGAAGCGACAATATAGCGATATTCTCTTGCATCATCTGTTCTATCATCTTCCAAGAAGTTACTGCCATTTTTTAAGAAGCCGATTTTTTCCATCGTTGTATCAGGGAGTGTTTGTCTGAATATGATGTATTTTTCTATTTCTCTGTCGTCTTGTGAAACTTCCCACTTTATGTGAATTGCCGAGCCGGAATCATTTGGTTTGTCAAATGCATGGACATTTGTCGGAGGTGCGATAGTGAAGATAAAAAACAGGAATCCCACATGCAATTTTATATATAATGGCAATAGTGTCAACCCTGATACAAGATGGTGAATAGTCAGTGGGTTTGGATGCGGGGATAAAAGATAACGGCGGAATGAAAAATCCAGCGTCTAAACCCAAACCCGTTTCCTGTCTTGTAGGCTTGACTTTTTTTATCATTCATCTATAATACCACATGAAAATACTGGTAACGAGCGCCTTGCCGTATGCGAACGGCAATCTCCATCTTGGACATATCGCAGGAGCATATTTACCAGCTGATATCTACGTGCGTTATCAACGCTTAAAGAAGCGGGATGTGGTTTTCATATGCGGGACTGATGAACACGGTGTACCGGTCACGATCAGTGCTGAAAAACAGCACCAGACACCAAAACAGATCGTTGACAAGTATCATCAGTCGATAAAAACGGCCTTTGAAGATTTTGGCATGACCTTTGATAATTTTTCAAGAACAACATTACCTGTCCATCATCGTATGGCTCAGGATTTCTTTCTAAAGATCTATAAAAAAGGTTATATATACCCTAAGGAGATCGAACAATTCCATTGCCCTCAATGCAAGCGTTTTCTGCCGGATCGTTATATCGTGGGCAAGTGCCCGCGCTGTGCTGCAGAGGGTGCTAAAGGTGATCAATGTGATAGCTGCGGTCGTTGGCTTGAGCCCTCTGAACTCGTTGATCCGAGATGTTTGATCTGTGGTGAAGTACCACAAAAAAAGAGAACAAAACATTGGTATTTTAAACTTTCAGCATTTCAAAATCAATTGGATGATTGGATAGCGTCAAAAACGAATTGGAAAGAACATGTCCTTCAGTTTGTTAAAGGGTGGCTTAGAGAAGGGCTGCGAGACCGTCCTATAACAAGAGACATGTCATGGGGTGTTCCTGTCCCGCTCGAAGAAGCCAAAGGGAAAGTGTTGTACGTCTGGTTTGATGCACCGATCGGATATATCTCTTCAACCATGGAGTGGGCAGAACACAAGAACAAACCGAATCTCTGGAAAGAGTACTGGCTCGATAAAGATACAAAGTTGGTACATTTTATCGGCAAGGATAATATCGTTTTCCATGCCTTGATCTGGCCAGCTATGCTCATGGCATATGGTGATTATGTTTTACCCACGGATATACCGGCGAATCAATTTCTCAATCTTGAGGGCGATAAATTCTCAACATCTAAAGACTATGCAATATGGCTGCCTGATTATTTGAAAGAGTTTGAGGCTGACTCAATGAGATATACACTCACCCGTAATGCTCCTGAAGCGCGGGATACTGATTTTACATGGCGCGACTTTCAGGCGTGGCACAATAATGAACTTGCTGATATCCTCGGTAATTTTGTCAACCGCACATTGATTTTTGTAAAGAAATATTATGATGCTTCAGTGCCAACCGCCTCATCGTTCTCCGAGAATGACAATCGGATCATTGATATGCTGCATAAAGCGCCTGCATTGGTCGGTGAGAAAATAGAAAAGTTCGAGTTCAAGAATTCATTGCAGGAAGTTATGAAGATCGCCCAGGAGGCAAATCGCTATTTTGACCATGAAGAACCCTGGGTAACGCGCAAGACCAACCCTTTGATCTGCGAGCGGACGATGTATGTTTGCATGAAGATAGTCACCTCACTGGCGGTCCTTGTTGAGCCGTTTTTGCCGTTCACCTCGAGTAAAATAAAAAAGATGATCAATTTTATTCCACAAAATTGGGATGATATAAGCACCCCCGATGTTGCTCCTGCGATTGGTGATATTGAGATTCTCTTTCACAAGATAGATGATAAGGTTATAGACATTCAGATCGCAAAGCTCAAGAAAGAGACCTTATCGATCGACGACTTTAAAAAAGTAGTTCTCAAGACAGGCAAGATACTGGAAGCTGAATCGGTCGAGGGGAGTACAAACCTTATAAAATGCAGGGTTGAAATAGGTGATAAAGAGATTCAGATCGTTGCCGGTGTCGGTAAAGACTATAAAACCGAGGAACTGATCGGAAAGACGATCATTGTTGTAGAGAATTTAAAGCCAGTAAAGCTCCGGGGTGTTCTATCGACTGGAATGCTGCTTGCGGCTGATACAAAAGAAGGTATTGTGCTCCTAACCACAGATAAACCAGTAGCCTCCGGAGAAAGCGTGAGGTGAGGAATCATGAGGGTACTTTGATACCCTGATATGGTCGATACTCATTGTCACTTAGTAGATCCCCAGTTCAATAGAGATTTAGAAGATGTTTTAAAACGGGCTGAGCATGCCGGCATAGATAAGATCATCAATGCAGGTTATGATGTATCGACAAGCAAGATCGCAATCGACCAGGCTAAGCGTTATGAATGGCTCCTTCCCGCAGTGGGGATCCATCCTAACGAAGCGGCTGAACAATCGCTTGTTGAAATGGGTGGCATCACAGACATAATCGAGAATAACAGGGTCTGTGCTGTCGGCGAAACCGGACTCGATTATTACCGGGATTTTTCGCCCCGAAAAGCACAGCGGGAGCTGTTTCGAAAACACATCAACCTTGCTCGTGACAAGAACCTTCCGTTACTCATCCATAACCGCAATTCTATCGACGATGCCATTAGAATACTCAAAGAAGAAAAGTATCATCGCGGTGTTTTCCATTGTTATAGTGGTTCATATGAACAAGCCAAGCTAATACTCGGGATGGGTTATTTTCTGGGATTTGGGGGGATTCTCACCTTTTCCCGACAGACACGAGATGTCTTTAAGAAATTACCAACCGACAGAATAATACTCGAAACAGATTCACCTTTTTTGGCTCCGACCGGTCATCGAGGGCAACGTAATGAGCCTTCTTATATTTTGGAAACACTGAATTTCGCAGCGGGAACTCTGGAAATGTTGCCTGAACGGCTTGAAGATATAATCGATGCTAATGCGAAAAAACTTTTCCATCTTGAGGAATGGGAAAATGTCTAAACAGGAACACTTTCATGCGAAAAAGCGCTATGGCCAAAATTTCCTGATAGACAAAAGGATCGCCAGGAAAATTGCAGATTGTGGTGGTATCGAAGGTGCGACTGTAGTTGAGATCGGTGCTGGTAAAGGCTTTCTTACAAAAATAATTAGTGAGCGCGCCGCCTGTGTATACGCGGTTGAACTCGACCGAGAGCTTATGCCCATACTGGAGGAACTGAAGCTGACTAATGTGCAAATAATCAATGACGACTTTTTGCAGCTCGACCTGGCGAAATATAAAAGGCCGGTGATCATCGGGAATATTCCCTATTCGATTAGCACGCAGATTTTAGTGAGACTGGCCGAGCAGAGGGGAGCCTTTGAACGGGCTGTATTAACGGTTCAAAAAGAATACGGAGCACGTTTGTTGGCTGAACCTGGTTCTGCTCAATACGGGCCGGTAACTCTTTTTGCTGGATATTATTTTTTCGTTAAAAAAGAATTTTCGATAAACGCACGATATTTTTCACCTCGACCAAAGATCAGTTCGACAGTCATAGAATTAACGGGCCGAAGAAAACCATTTTATCTGCAAGATGAACGATCCTTTTTCAGTATGATCAAAGGCATTTTTTGTTACCGTCGGAAGTATATGAAAAATGCGTTGATGAATTATTTGCATACTATACCTGATAGCATTAATAGCGTGATCTTGAAGAAAAGACCCGGCGACCTGAGTTTGGATGATTACTACACCATATATAATAAGGTATGCAGGAAATGAAAAGACAACGAGTTTATATTAAATCGATTAACGATATTGATGAATCACTCGTTGAGATATTTGACAGCTTCGGGCTCAATAATCTGTCGAGAAAAAGGGTTTTTGTAAAACCGAATATGCTAAGACCCGCTGAACCTGAAGAAGCAGTCGTGACCGACCCTGAGCTGATCGCGCACGTTGTTTCTTTTTTAACACGCGCCGGTGCTAATGTTGCGGTTGGCGATAATCCGGTGCCGAATAAATCTTATACTGAGCTTCAGGTCGCCAGTCGTTGTGGTTTTCTAGAGGCAGCACAGGGAAGGTTTAGAAGCATAGGGAAATATTCAAAACTCATCAAAAGACCGGATAATATGCTCAAAGAAATATATATATCAAAAGAAATAGCTGATTGTGATATCCTTATATCTTTGCCGAAATTCCGGACCCATGATCTGACGACCATGACCCTTGCGGTAAAGAATCAGTTCGGTATCATCCCCGGTGGTCTTAAACCCTATATCCATTCGAAATTTCCCGGAATAGATGATTTTAGTAAGGTTCTGCTCGAGATATACGAGATCTGCCCGCCGGATCTTATTATTGTCGACTGCATCAATATAATTGACGCCCGAGGTAAGAAATATTCTCCTGGAGTAATTATCATCGGTGCGAATGGACATGCGGTTGACCATACATGTGCTCTTTTGGCCGGGATAACTCCGGATCGAATTCCGACCCTCAGATGGGCGCGCGAAAAAGGACTGTATGATCCCGATGACATTGAAGTATATGGTAGACTCGATATCATTAAGGATTATGCTGCACCATTCCGTTTTCCGTTCAGGTCCTCGATCGTACAATCGATTGCTCAAATACTATACAGGCTCTGGCTCGCCAGGACGCCAGTAATCAATATCCAGAAGTGCACCGACTGTGGATTATGCGAAGATGTCTGCCCGGCTCATTGTATCAGAGGCAGGTTCATTGATCACAGAAAATGTATCAGATGTTACTGTTGTATTGAAATTTGCAGTAATCAAGCGATAAGGACGAAATTCCACCTATAGTACGTACCTGATAATACCGGAAAGTAGACCACGATCGCATACGAGATTTTCACGATTTTTTCACGGCGTGAGATTATTATTATAATATCCGGGTCTAATGGTGATATCCACAAAGGTCGTCCGGGTGAATGCTTGACACTGATATTTGAGTGGGTATAGTTCATAATGGTTGATGAAAAGCAGAGTATCGTAATTCTCAGTAAGCTGCAGGCACCGCAGATACGTACCAAAGTCCTGTATCGCGAACGCCTGATCAACTCTCTTGTTTCCAACCTTAATAAGAAAGTGATACTCGTGTGTGCTGGTGCCGGGTATGGAAAAACCACGCTACTGTCACAGCTTTTGTCGAGTAAAAATATCCCCTATGTATACTACCATCTCGAGAAAAGTGATGCAGAACCGGCCGTATTTTTTTCCTATTTGGTCGAAGGTATCAGGAAATTCTCGCCAGATTTCGGTAAAAAGACCGAGGCCTTGAGTCATTTCTTCAATTATCCTCAGCGTTATTTGGAGTTGATCCTGGGCACGTTCATCAATGAAATAATCGAGACCGTCAAAGAAGATCTCTACATTATTCTGGAAGACTACCATACTATCTACCCGGCTGAACACATCGACAAGATCCTCAACTACTTATTGAGTCATATCCCCCAGCAGGTTCATTTTATAATTTCTTCACGCGTGCGGCCGCCGTTATCAGTGGCTCAGCTTCAAGCCCGTGATGAAATATTTGAAATAGGCGGTCAGGATTTGAAATTCAGTAAAGAAGAAACCAAGGACCTTTTCGTGTCAGTTTATTCGATATCACTAAGCGAATCAGAACTTGAATGGATCGAAGAACATCTGGAAGGGTGGCCAACGAGTTTGCGTCTAATGCTGCAGTCATCTAATTACTTTGAAAAAGAGAAATCATCTCGGTATATCAAGCGTATCCTCGATAGCTATTACCAATCCCAGAGTAATCTGTTCAATTATTTTGCCCAGGAGATATATGATCAGGAATCCAAGAGTATAAGGCAGTATCTGGTCGACTGTTCGATCCTTGAATGGTTGACCCCGGAGCTGTGCGATGCGGTTGCCAAGAGAAAGAACTCGGAATTATTATTAGCCGAACTTACGACGAGAAATGCATTCATCGTTGATATACCCGATATCGGCTATCGATTTCACCATTTATTCAGAGATTTTTTGCGGAGTAAAATAAACAATGTTGAAAAGGAGAGGAGACTCTATATTCGAGCTGGTGTTTTTCATTTTAAGAATAACCGATTAGAAGAAGCTGCCCGGTTTTTTCTCCAGGCAAAAGAATATGATCGTGCTGCGATAAGTATTGAAAGGATCGCACCGGGTTCAATTTGGCGCGGCAGGAGTGCATTTTTATGTTCTTATATAGAAAAGATACCTAGATCCGTGCGTCAACAGCATCCTTCGCTGCTCATGCATTATGCTGAGGCCTTGATCTATCTAGGGCGCTCGGATGAAGCCAAGAAAAACTGCTTGCGTGCGGCCAATAAGTTTAAGTTGATATCAAAAGGACACAAACAATATGCCGATGCCCTTTACAGATTAGGCGGGATCCTTCTCAATCAGGGGAGATTGACTGCGGCCAAACGATGGTTCAAAAAGGCATTGAGCGTATGTCCAAAAAATGCGCGCCTCACCAGAGCATCGATTCTCAATTCAATCGGTTCGCTGTACCGGGCAGCAGGCAGTCGGAATTTATCTGAAGCGGCAAAATATTTTCAGGAGGCATTGCAGATAGCAAACCGTAATGAATACAAAGACCTTGAGGCGAGCATTATTAATAACTATGCTATGAATGATTTCAACATAGGAAATTTGAATGCCGCGCATTTGAAGTTGTTGAAAACGGCAGAACTTTTAAAGGATCATTTTTCTCCTGGTTGTGGCGGTGGTTTTTTCAATGCTGCGAAAATGAGCATTCTTTTGGGGAATAGAAAAGAAGCTCTTCAAACCCTGGAATCCGGTATCAAGACATGCGGCAGCTATAATGACCTTTGGTCAATGGCGAGGATCTGGCAGGGTTATGCACAATTTCATAAGGAATTTGGTGATCTCGATAAAGCAAGGCAGTTTATTTCCAAAGCCCTGGAGATATATGAGAAGCTGGGCGTCGTTTCACTCATTATCTCGGCATATACAGAGTTGTGCGACATCAATATCAGAGGCGGGGATCTCGTCGCGGCGGATCGGATTCTTGCCAAAACCTGGTTGATAAAAGAGATCAGGACGGATTTTTCGTCCGTGGATTTACTGCAGACCGAGGCAACACTGAGAATTGCCCAGGGCAGATATGACGACGCGGAAAAGATACTTGACAGCGCTATAAAGGTAACCAAGAAATTCAAACAGCCATTTTTTTCATTCACTATCAACCTTCATTTATGTAATGTTTACTATTATCAAAACGAAAAATCAAGGGCCCTGTTAAAACTCGAAAAAGTAGTCGCACTGAGTCGATCCAAAGGTTATGATTATCTGTTGGTTCGTACATTCCGGAATAACAAATGGATGCTGCAGGAATTGCGTAAAGATGGTTTTGAGCACAAATACATCATGTCTCTGATCGACAAGTATGAACTCGATGCCCACTGGATCGATGTTCATCTCTTTGGTGTCCCAAAAGTCGCGGTCGATGAAAGGGAGATTCTCGAGACTTCCTGGACAACGATGAAGTCGAAGAAATTGTTCTTTTATCTCCTGCTCCATAAAAATGAGCGCGTCAATCACGATGTGCTCATTGAAGCGCTGTGGCAAAAAGCGTCACATAAAAGCGGCAGCGATAGTCTGCGTAAGGCATTACAACATATAAGGCAGATGTACAAAGCAGTGAAAACCGGCCGGGGAGAACTGGTAATATCAAGCAAGGGATTTTATCAGCTTTCACCCAAGGTCGCGATTAAAATCGATACCGAGGAGTTTGAAAATCTTGTGAAGAAAATCAAAGCGGCGGATAAAACTGATAAAAAATATGAATCAATGCTGCGAAAAGCGATTTCAATTTACAAAGATGGTTTTGCACCGGGTTGGTATGATTCCTGGGTCGAAGACCGGCGCCGATATTATCAGAATCTATGTGAAGATTGTCTGCTCATTATGGCAGATTATTACACTGAAAATAAAAGATATAAAGATGCTATTATATTTTACAAGAAGCTGATATCAGCAAATATCTTTAATGAAGAATACCATCGTAGAATAATGACCGCTTACAGTAAGATCGGTCGTTATAAAGAGATAATCCGGGATTTTGAACAGCTGAAAAAAACTTTGAGAAAAGAACTTGGTAGCGAACCCCATAAAGAGACGATTGACTTATTTGTAAAATTGGTAAAGACACAGACAAATACATAAGCCAATATAATCGTAGCTGCCTCAGCCTGAGGCAGACAGGTGATTTATCAGGTAATGTTCGATAAATCGAACGCCTACAATAAATATGTTGTTATGATGTCACGAACTTCGTAATTCTGTCATCCTCCGACAAGCCTGTCCTCTGACTTGATCAGGGGAATCGGGGAATCAAGGAACGTCCTATAACCCTGGATTATCCAGTTCCCGTACCTACTTCGTACTACGGGACAGGCAGGTTGGATAATGACAGGAAAGAGGAGAGGGTCGTTATATTTTCACAAATGGTATTTTGGCTTCATTGAGCATGTCGATCGCCAGCTTATCAGGGTATTCCTCTTTATAAATGATCTTGGATACGTTGGCATTTATGAGCATCTTTGTACAGATAAAACATGGTTGATGCGTTGAGTATACTATTCCATTACTGATATCGACACCAAAGGTCGCAGCTTGGATTATAGCATTCTGTTCAGCATGAGTACCGCGGCATATTTCATGCCTTTCACCAGCCGGGATATTGAGTTCTTTTCTTAGACAACCGACATCAGCACAATGTTTGATCCCGCGCGGTGCGCCATTATAGCCGGTCGTCAGTATCTTTCTGTCTTTTACGATGACTGCACCAACCTGGCGCCTTATGCAAGTCGAGCGTTCGGCAACAAGCTCGGCGATAGCCATAAAATATTCATCCCAGGATTTTCTTGCCACTTTTTATACTTGTGCTTTAATACAGGCGATGGAACAGACCAGGTCATCATTTGCCAGGGTAATGATCTTAACGCCTTTTGCCTGACGGCTCAGAACTTTTATGTTGTTGACCGGGGTTCGGATCACTTTACCTGCTTTGGTCATGACAATGAGGTCATCCTCATCACTGACCCTGGTGACACCGGCGACTTTGCCGGTCTTATTGTCAATCTTTATCGCCTTCATACCTTTGCCGCCTCTTCCTTTTTCACCGATTGAAGCGAACTTCACGCGTTTTCCAATACCCTTTTCTGCAACGATGAGCATATCCTCACTTTCTCTGACAATATTGAAACCGACGACCTCGTTTTCCTTTGCCAGTCTAATACCTCTTACGCCTGACGCGGTCCGTCCCATGGCCCGGATCACTTTTTCAGCAAACCTAATGGTCAGGCCGTCACGAGTCGTTAGTAATATCGAATTATCGCCTTTGGTTAGACCGACTTCAATAAGCCGATCACCGCGCATGAGCTTGAGTGCGATTATACCCTTGCTTCTAATATGTGAGAAATCGACAAGGTTGGTTTTTTTGACTTTACCATTTTTTGTGGCCATGAAGACATAATGTTGCGATGAAAAGTCCTTTATTGAAAGACACGCCGTGACTTTTTCACCCTCACTCATTTCAATGAAGTTCGCGATCGAACGACCTTTTGAAAATGGTCCTGCTTCTGCTATTTCATATACCTTACGAGCATAGACCTTTCCTTTGTCTGTAAAGAACAGCAAGGTGTCGGTGGTCAAGCAGACAAGCAATTGGTTGGCAAAATCTTGTTCACCGATCTCGACGATCTTTCTACCGTGGCCGCCGCGGGATTGGTTTCTGTACGTGGTAATAGGCTGGCGTTTAATATAACCACGATGTGTTACCGTAATAACCATGTCTTCTTCGCCGATGAGGTCTTCAATCGTCAATTGTTCAGGCTCGGCATCGATGATCTGAGTGCGTCTCGGCTCCTGATACTTTTCATTCAGTTTATTGAGTTCTTTCTTGATTAATTGATAAACACCTTTTGGCGACTCAAGGATCGATTTGAGCCGGGCGATCTCTTTGATCAGCGCCAAATATTCAATTTCCAGAGTTTCTTTTTCAAGGTTCGTCAACCTCGCCAATCTCATGTCGAGGATTGCCTGGGCTTGTATGTCACTGAGTGAAAATCTCTCCATCAGGTTCTTTTTGGCAACCGGCACATCCTTGGATTTCTTGATGATCTTGACAACTTCATCGATATTGTCGATTGCGATCCTGAGTCCTTCGAGAATATGCGCACGCTTTTCTGCTTCGGCGAGTTCGAATTTTGTGCGGCGGGTAATGACTTCAAAACGGAAATCCAAAAATGTTGTCAGGGCCTTTTTTAAAGTGAGGAGCCTCGGTGCATCGGAGACCAGGGCGAGTAATTGAATGCTGAAAGTCGATTGTAGCGTAGTGTATTTATATAGATTGTTTAAAACGATCTGAGGATTAGCATCACGTTTGAGTTCAACCATAACTCTAATGCCGTCCTTGTCTGATTCATCCCTTAAATCAGAAATGTCCTCGAGTTTTTTTGCACGTACGAGCTCGGCGATCTTTTCTAAAAGCGAGCTTTTATTAACCTGATATGGTATTTCAGTAATAACGATCGCCTGCCTGCCTCCTTTCAGATCTTCAATCCGGACCTTGCCTCTCATAATGACCCGGCCCTTACCGGTTTTGTATGCCTGGGTGATACCGCTCTTACCGATAATAAGACCACCGGTCGGAAAATCCGGCCCGGGCACCAGCCCCCATATTTTTTCATCTTTGATGTCCGGCTCATCGATCAGCGCATTCAATGCACTGACCACTTCGCTAAGATTATGGGGCGGAATATTCGTCGCCATGCCGACCGCAATACCAGATGAACCATTGCACAGTAGATTGGGATAACCTGCGGGCAAGACCGTAGGTTCTTTTAACCGTCCGTCAAAATTCGGTATGAAGTCGACCGTATCTTTTTTTAAATCACCGAGTATTTCTTCAGCCAGAGATGTGAGACGTGCCTCAGTATAACGATAGGCCGCTGCGGCATCACCATCTACTGATCCGAAATTACCCTGACCATCGATAAGTGCATAACGCATTGAAAAATTCTGAGCCATGCGAACGAGAGCGTCATATATTGCCATGTCGCCGTGAGGATGGTATTTCCCGAGTACATCACCGATAACCGTTGCTGATTTTTTATATGCCCGGTTCGATAATAATCCAGCTTCTTCCATGGCATACAGGATACGGCGCTGTACTGGTTTCAAGCCGTCGCGAGCATCAGGTAGCGCCCGTCCGACAATAACACTCATTGCATAATCTAAATACGATGATTTGATTTCATCTTCGATATAAACATTAGTTATACGTTCTTCCATAGCAGTATTATAGCCAGATTTGAGCTCAAGTCAACACCTGCGTAATACCGGGAATACGTTGTAAATAAATGATTTGAGGAGATTTAGCAGCTGTAAACTTCTATATTCTCATAGCTGTTGGCTGCTTCCGGTCAAACCGGTAAACCGTATCGAAACCGAATGATTTTGCATACTCAAACCCCTCTGAAATGCCCTTACCCAGGTCTGATACCCGGTGTGCATCCGATCCGATCGTTATCATTTTCAGTCCTTGTTCGCGAGCATATTTTATGATCGATGGTGCGGGGTAGAACTGGTCAATACGACGCAGCCCAGCGGTATTTATCTCGAGGGCGGTATTCGTATCAGCCATTATTCTGTAGATCTTGCGGAGCGAGGTTTCGAGTACCTCGTGTATTTCTTCTTTGTAATACGAAATGCCGTATTTCTTATAGACATCAAGATGGCCAACTGAATTGAACAGCTTGCTTTTTACCAGATCCTCCACGGCCTGAAAATAATTCGTCAACATTGAATGGGCGGAATGATCGGGGAAATAGTTCATGTATTCCCGGCTGCTGTCGATACAAATATGCTCAAGACAGTGTATACTTCCAAGAACAAAATCCAGTTCAACACCGTTAGTTACTTGCTCAAGTACTGGATCGATGCCTTTGTAATACCCGACCTCGATACCAAATTTTATGCTCAAGCCCGAGCTATGGTATCTAACTCTTTGCTTTTCTATTTCATCACGCAGGCGCAGCAATCCCTGACGTGTGAATTTTTCGCGCTGCCCGTCAAAGCATATGAACGAATCATTTCTTGCTGGATCTAACTCACAGTGGTTGGTAAAGCAGATCTCCTTTAATCCGATGCTCAGTGCTTTTTCACAGTAGTCCTCTAGATCTCCTTGTGCATCGATGGAGTGGTTCGTATGAATATGATAATCGATCATAAAGGACAGAAGATGGCATTGATTATAGACGCTGGAAAAAAACTATGTGAGGATGACATTCTCGCCGAGAGGTTCAAATTTATCTGCCTTTTCCTTGAGATCATAAGCTGTGTTTTCAGCGAAAGCGAAGATCTCCACACGTTTGTTTTTTGCCTTTATAAAATCCACAAGGGGTACAAAATCACCGTCGCCTGATGCCAGCACTATCGTGTCGACATGATCCAATATGCCGAGGATATCGAGTGCAATGCTCATGTCCCAGTTCGCTTTTGCCGAACCGTCAGAACGCGTTCTTACATCCTTGGTTTTTACGATATAACCGATCCGTTCAAGGCTTGTGGCAAATGGTTTAACATCACCTTCTGGCGGCTGGACAATGTACGCATAAGCTTTTACTAGTTTTCTGTTTTCAGTAATGAGATTCAGAAGTTTTTCATAATTGACTTTTGCGGCATACCCCATACGGGCAGAATAATATAGATTTTGTGAATCAACGAATAAGGCCAACTTTTCTTTCTTAAATATTGTTGATGATTCAATAAGTTCTCTTAAAGAATGTATCTCGTTAAAAATCATTTTACAGTCATCTTTAGTCGCAACAGATGAATATTGTTGCATCTCCTGTTTGATACATTGTCTGATATTATTTATAATCTCTTTATTATGTATCGTATTATTTTGCACAATTACCTCCTATTTAATATAATGGGATTTGCTGTGCTGATGGTCAGTTGAAAGTACCAGATGGCATCTCTCTTTTAAAAGATTCAGGAAGGTATTCAAAGAGTGTCGGTTCGGATTTTTCTGTAGTCGAATTAGTCCACACAAGTGTAAACTCATTCGTTCTTCGGATATCGACAAAGACAAAGCGTAGACCATTTTCATATTCCCATATTTCAAAGGGTCTGGATTCCTGCCGTTCAAGAACACTGGTTATCAGTTGATCATAAGGACCGTACTTAATGTATATCCGACCGCGGTCTGTTTTACTGCCGGTCTTGTGGCCTTCACTTAGATGCTCGTCAGCATAAGCGAATCTTGCTGCTATTTCGTTGTAATCGTACTGACTCCAGAATTTTTGAAGGAATATTTCCTTGCCGCCTTTAGGCAACCCCTGGAATTTTTTAAAAGCTTCCGGGGTTAAAAAATAAGCGATATCCTCGTAGTAAGGCAGTCCTTCAAAGCTTACTTCATCCGACACCTTTTTGCTTATCGTGAACGTTATATTTTTTTGAGCAGTACTATCAGTGGCCGGATCAGTGACACTGACTTTCAGATCATAGATTCCGGGTTTGAATTGTGCGATGCTGAGTCCGGCATTGACCGCTTGAGAAGTGTACTTCTTGCTAACTTTTTGTGATATATCCCGGACGATCTGCCCGAGAGAGTCTGTGATTTCATATCTGATCTCCATGTCTTTTAAATCCGGATCGATATCATAAATCTCATAATAAAGAAAAATCTTAGAATAACGTTCGCTGAATTTTCGTGAAGGAAGCGGTACGACCTTGAGGTTACCTTTTTTCAGATAGTCGCCGGTTGTATCGACCGTGATCTCCTTGGCACACAGGATATCGCTCATCCCGTAATCCGCCCGGGTAATAGCCAGCAGTTCTTCAACGGTGCCGCTTTTATCACCCGAGATGACATTTATTCGGTATTTATATCTGCCTTCAAGTACGTGTAAACCGAATTGAACGAGAAAAGACATTTGCTGTCTTGCCGCCTCAGAAAAGGAGGGGAGCGAGAATGAACGGTACAGCGTATCGGCTAACGTATCTGCCTTGTCAAGATTGATAATTTCGAAAGGAATGACTGCTTGAGTCACTATTTCACTATCGCTCTTTTCATAATGGAGTTCGTGATACGGTATCTCACAATTAAATTCGATGTAGAATATCTCTCCCTGCGTAACAGTCTGTGTGACAGTATCTTCGATCGTCACTTTTGATAAATACACCACGGGATCGACATAAAAATCTATGTTTTGGATCAAGAACAGGTTAGCGATCAATAATATCATAAACTCGACCCGTTTGGATTGAGAAGAACATATTCACCAAAACCGTGGCGGTCACCAAAGATATATTGCAGATTGATTTTATAATAAGACCATACTTCATAGCTGTCATAGAGCGTTTCGGCCGGGTTGGTCGGATTTCTCGGAGCCGTGTAATATGGGTACCGGGTAATTTCATCCGGCTTGCCCAGGGTGACGTAAATACGTGCCCGGTCACTGCGCCATCCACGGTCGCCATGAGAGAAATTTTCTTCGCAATATTCGATACGCTCGAAATATTCCACTTCTTTTTCATTGTATTTGGTATTGGGCGTAGGATCGTGTCTTTTCCAGACGTCAATCCACAGCGAATCCCGTTCCTCGCGCTTGGCATCTTTCAGTTTATTGATCTCCGAGGTCGTTGCGATATACTCGAGCTGACTTACTTTTAGCAGCCAGGTTGTTTCATCAAGGAAAAACGGCCGGGCAATCTTTATCGGCACTTGAATTTCATCGATCGTCTTTGTTGGCGATAGGGTCTTTATATTGAGTTTGTAGTCGCCATTAGGCAGAGCGGGAATATAAAACGTTATAGTATCATCATAGGTACCTTTTCTCACATTCACACGCTGCTCGATCTCATCGATGGAAAAAAGCATATTGAAAACATCACCTTCAGGATTGATTATGTTAAAAGCAACCAGTAATGTATCACGAAACATATCCCATTTTATACTTCCGACATAATTGATCTGGACGATCTTTTCACTTATATCGAGGATCGTTCCCGCATTGATATCTATTATTTTTAAATTGTAATGTCGGCTCGTTTTTGGGATAATGATCGTCATCGAGTCACTTACATCCTTATCCTTGTCAAATGTAATCCCTTCCCAGAAATCACCGGTTAATTGCTTTTTTTGGTTATCAAAGATCTTTATTTGAACCTCATATTTTGCATAGAAGACTGAATCGTCGGAAACGAATTTAAGATTATCACCAGAAATGCTGAAGTAGACTGCAAGTTCCTGTTCAAAATCGCTGTAGGGTCGGTCGACGACTTGCCATTCAACTACCATTAAAAGAAATAATATCATTTTCCTATTTTTCGTCCTTTCCGCCTTTTCGCGTTCTTGGTATTGGATGAAAAGACGAGTTTTAAAGCGTCCCCGATATTAGCTACGAATTGAAACGATAATCCGCCTCGTACATGCTCGGGGATTTCAGTTAGATCCTTTTTATTCTCTTCGGGTAAGAATATGCGGGTAATCCCCGCCCGTTTTGCCGCGATCACCTTTTCTTTAATCCCGCCGACTGGAAGAATTCGTCCGGTGAGCGTGATCTCACCTGAAAACGCGACTTTGGGATCGATCGTAGTATTTTTTATCAATGAAGCCAAGGACATAACCACAGCCAATCCGGCTGATGGTCCATCTTTGGGGATTGCCCCTGACGGTATATGTATGTGAACATCGTTGTCCTGGATGATATCATCGTTGATTTTCCAGGTATCTAATTTTGTTTTTAAATACGACAGGGCAGCCTGACATGATTCTTTCATAACGTCACCGAGGAGACCGGTCAGGATGAGTCCTTTTTTACCTTTCGTTTTTATCGATTCGATGAATAATATCTCACCGCCGAAAGGTGTCCAGGCAAGACCGGTCGCTACACCGATCTCTCCGCGACGTGCGGCTACTTCGGAATAGCTTTTTGGCGGTCCAAGGAACTTATCGAGGTTATTCTTGGCAACTTTTACTGCTTTTCTTTTACCACTCGCAAAACGCTTGGCGACCTTACGGCATATAGAACCGATCATCCGTTCAAGATTGCGAACACCAGCTTCCTTCGTATAATCGTTAATGATGCTCTTCAACGCCTTTTTGCTTATCGCGATATCTTTTAAATTAAGTCCACTTTCTGCTATTCGTCTGGGGATCAAATAGCGCCTTGCTATTTCTGTTTTTTCTTCGAGGATGTAGCCAGGCAATTCAAGGATCTCCATACGGTCCTTGAGAGCCGGGATGATCGGGTCGATCACATTGCCGGTTGCGATGAACATGACACTCGATAGATCGTAAGGGACCTCCAGATAATGATCTGAAAAACTGTTGTTCTGTTCCGGGTCCAGGACTTCAAGCAAAGCTGATGATGGATCACCACGGAAATCAGCTCCGACCTTATCGATTTCATCGAGCATAAAAACAGGATTGTTAGTACCGCAGGTTTTCAGGGATTGAATGATGCGGCCTGGCAGAGCTCCGACATAGGTTCTGCGATGACCCCTGATCTCTGCTTCGTCTCTTATACCACCGAGTGAAATGCGAACGAATTTCCTCCCTAATGCCCGTGCAATTGATTTACCGAGCGATGTTTTGCCTACGCCCGGCGGTCCTATGAAGCAGAGTATCGTGCCCTTAGAATCCGGCTTTAATTTTTTCACGGCAAGGTATTCGAGAATCCTCTCTTTTATCTTTTCAAGATCGTAATGGTCTTCATCGAGGATCATCTGAGCACGTTTGATGTCGAGGTTATCCTTGGTCGATATTGACCAGGGTATCGCGATCAACCAATCGATATAAGTTCGTGCAACTGTATATTCAGCGGCTTGCGGTGGGATCCGTGCCAGACGGTCGAGTTCCTTCATCGCTACTTTCACGGTCTGTTCAGGCATATGTGCCTCGCGCACTTTGCCTTTTAATTCCTCAATCTCCCGTGCATGGTCATCACCTTCACCCAGTTCTTTTTGGATCGCCTTTAATTGTTCTTTCAAATAGAACTCCCGCTGCCCTTTATCCAATTCGGTTTTCACTTCAGATCGTATCTTAGCGCCCAGTTCTAAGATACTTATTTCTTTCTGGAGTGCAGGGATGAGTTTTGCAAATCGCTCTTTAGGATCAAACGTTTCCAGCAGATTCTGTTTATCTTTGAAATCGAAATTCGTGTAGTGGGTAACGAAATCAGCTAACCGATCTGGGTCATCAATATTAAGAACGATGGCGCCGAGTTCATCTGGCAGATAGGGTGCTAATGAAACAAGGCTCTGGAACATCGTCACCGCATTTCGCATCATTGCTTCAAGAGCCATGGTTTTCTTGTGCTTGCCAGCGATTATTTTGATCTTTGTCTTGAGATAGGGCTGGGATTGTACAAAATCAGTGACTTTGAAACGCGTCAATCCCTTGATGAGCAGCCGGATCGTGCCATCAGGAAACCGCAGCATTTTATTGATTTGAATGACACAGCCGATATCGTATACCTGGTCAGGATTAGGTTCTTCTATCTCGGGATTGCGTTGGGTCAGGGCACCGGCGAGTTTGTTTGTCGTCAGTATCTCATCAATGAGTTTGGCGAGTTTCTGGGTGTGTATGATCAGGGGTACGATCTGTTCAGGAAAGACAACACCACCTTTTATCGGGATGATACCCAGTTCACCGGGTATCTGGACTAACTGATCAGTCATTTTTTTATTCTCCTTAGCCATCCTCAATAGGGATTATCTTTTCTTTTTCAATGGGAAAACGCAGGCTCAAGATGCCATATTCGAGACAGTATTGGTATTGTTTTGGCTCGACCGGTAGAGGAAAATCGATCCTGCGGTAGAAAGAACCATAGGGGATCTCTATATTATGAAATTTACACCCTTGTTTGCTTAGAATCTCCGATGATTTTCTGGTTCCGTCTATTACCAGATGATTTCTCGAAACGTGTATTGAAAAATCTCTTGGTTTAACTCCAGCGATTTCAATAGTTATCACCATTTCACCTTCCATTATATATAGATCGTATAACGGCTGCCAGCTGACAAAATCCGGTGTATAATTCTTTGTATTATCATAATCGTGAATATCATCAAAAATAACGCGCACATCATTAGTTTCCTTATCAGACCGTGGCCTTTCCATACCTGATTATATGCTATAAAATCAGTGTGTCAACCCCAAGCTATTGTCTATAGTATCAATGCGCATATCTAATAATCCTATATTTAAGACCTTGACAACCTGGTAGAGTTTATTATCATTAATAGTGTAAAGAATAAGGACGATATGCTATACTTAAGTCTTAATGTTGACATTGTATCTAGTATGATTACAATTATATTAGGGCAGGGAGGTGAGAAGACAGAACATTATAACGTCGTTTCAGAGAATTCAATTTGTTCTTAAGACAGTTTGACAGGGTTTTGCTCTGGATAATTCAATTGTGAAAATAGTCCAGAGGTATTTGAGGAAGGAGGATTTATGAAAAAAATTTGGTTTTTAGCTATCCCTTTTATTATAATAAGTGTTATTCAAGCGCAGAAAATCCACAATGTGCGTGATATAGATAAATTACCCAGGCAGCGCATAATTCATATTGACCCGGAGCCATATGTATTGCAAACTGAGAACACGCAGACCATGCCGGGTAGCCCGCCGGTACTGATCGAACATCCGATCGTTCAACAACTCCAGGTTTCGCAACCTCAAGGCGCTATTACTAAACAAGAACTCCTGGGATTGGAGACATTCAGGACACCGCGCGTCAATGAATATATCAGAGGTGAGTTGTGTATTGAATTCTGGGATATCGCCCGCGGCGCACTCGATATTCAGATTGTCGATAATACGGTAATTACTGGGATCCCTGAAATAGACTTGCTCAATGAGCAATACTGCGCTTATGCTATGGAACGGCTCGTTGAAGATGCGGCTTTGCCGCCGCGCGCGATTGAATTTCGTATCGACCTGATGTTTGTTTTGAAAATGGATGAGAATCTTGATATGGAACAAATAGCAGCCGAGTACCGGTTATTACCCATGGTCAAATGTGCGCATCCGAATTATATACCTTATCCGGCCAATCTCACAAAAACATATCCAAATGATCTGTATTTTGACTGGGCACCGAATATCACCCAGGGACCCAAAGCCTGGACCATAACCCATGGTTCTAATTCGGATACGCTCGGGATCATCGATGTCGAGCAGTTCAACCAGAATCATGTGGATCTCAACAATAATTATGTGGGTTTTGCCGGCGGCACGAGTCCTTTAGGTACCAGTTCTTGGCACGGCACAGGATGTGCGAGTCATGCTTGTGCCGAGTTGAATAATAATGCCGGTATTTCCAGTTCGGCTGGAGGTTGGGGTTCGACGCGCGGTATTTTATGGATGCCTTACCGGATCAATTCAAGCGCAGCTAATCTTACTGCTGTTGCGTGGATGATCACGAATAATGCCTGCATTATCTCGCAGTCAGCTTTATATTTAGCCAGTCCGGAAATACTTGAAGATGCTTATGCCAATGCCCTGGCTAATAATATTTTGACCTTTGCTGCAGCTGGCAATGATAATAATTATTATGCGACTAATATGTGGCCGGCTTATTTTGATTGTGTGGTCGGAGTCGGCGGCATCGATATGTTTGGCAGGCACTGGGCATGGGCTGATAATTCTGGTTCGTGCTATGGCGACTGGGTTGATATAACTGCACCGGCTGATGCCCACTGGACCTGTACAGCTTCGGGCTATGACGGTGGATACGGCGGGACGTCATGGGCAACACCGAGGACCGCAGGCATCGCTGCGCTCGTCGTTAATTATCGTGGTTTTCGCGGTGAGACATTAAAAGAGATCATGCTCAGGACTGCCGATGAGAATGATTATCTAAATGAGAATCAATATTCTTTCGGATCCCATCCTTATGGTCTGACTGGTTCGGGCCGGGTCAATGCCTATGAAGCAGTAATGGTTCGCGACCGCAATGTATCGGTCAACTGGGTTGCAGCTTCATCTGGGTTTAATCCCTATATTAATTGTTATGACCAGTACCTTGATTTTGATACCCCGGATTCAACGTATGGCCGCCATTCGCATACTGTGGTGCCGTATATCGCCGTGACCCCGAGAGCCATGGTTCAGAATCGCGGTAATACGACCGAATCTTTTTACGTAACCGCGACCTCAACGAGCTATTCGTCCACTAAACTGGTGAGCGGGCTGGTCCCGAGTAAGGGCGTGATCGTGGAATTCGATCCATTTACACCGGGTACTGCTTCTGACTACACTATTACGGTGACGAGCCAGTTGACTGGTGACCAGAATACTGCTAATGATGCTTTTTCTGTGACTCCGCGGTGTTCTTATACTGATACTGTTCAGTGTGATGCAGGTGAATGGAATGTCCAGTATACAGATGTTTGGGCAGCCTGGGCAATAGAATTTACTCCAGACCGACCATGTACGCTCAAGGTATTGCAGGTCATGATGGCGGATTCTGGTACGGGCGCTTCTACATCAGCCTGTTCTCTATTTGTCTGGGAAGACAATGGTGGTACTCCGGGAAATAGAATATACACCCAGCGTTTTACAGCAACTAACCTGGCTGACGGGACCCTCTGGTACAATCTCAGTCTATCAACACCCCAGGTCATTAACAAGCCGGTCTTCATTGGTTTGTCGACACGCGGCGGCAGCCCTACGAATTGCACCCGTCCCTGTATTGACCGAAGATGGGATTGCAAGCGTTTCTGGTTTTCTGCGACCGGAGGAACGAATTCTTCGACTGACTGGGGTGGTCTTAATTCTGATATTCTATTGAGACCGGTTGTTAGGTATGTGAATATTTATACGGATGATGTGGCGACCGTGTCGATCGATGACCCGCCGTCTTTTGTCGCCAGCAATACTGGTCAGTTGCCCAAAGCAACGATTTCCAACTGCGGGACAACGACGGCTTCGTTCAATGTCGTCTGCCGAATAGATTCTTCAGGGACGAATGTTTATAATCAAAACGCGAGTGTATCAAACCTTGCGCCCAATACAACGACGAATGTAGTCTGGTCGACTGCCTGGCAGCCTAATTGGAACGGTACTTATAATATGAGGATCTATACGAACTGGGCGACTGATGATTATCACAGGAATGATACGCTGTATGCGGATATCGCATCGAATTCTACAGTTATCATGGATGCAGGCGAAGGTTCGGCTGCATATTATTTCTCGAGTGAAGGGTATTTTGCCGTTTCTTTTGAACCGGCTGGTCCATGTTCAGTATTAAACGGGATTGTGACGATCTACTCCTATGGTACCGGAACGACGACGCCGTGTTCCTTATATGTATGGGATGATAATAGCGGCGTGCCGGGTAATGTAGTACGCGGGCCGATCGTTTTTTCAGGTTCACCATATTACCCGACCTGGAACACGATCAGCCTTACGCCAACACCTTATTATACGACTGGAAGATTCTGGCTCGGTACTTATTCACCAGGCGGTGATCCGAACGGCAAATCAGTACTCGGTGATAATGAGACACCGGCTAATAATGGCCGTTCTTATGTCGCAGATGCACCGACCGGGTCATGGGGTCTTGGTTCACATAACTGGCTCATCCATGCCACGGTGAAATATGTCAGTTCGTATAATGAGGATATCGGTGTTCAATCGATCGATGCACCGGGGAGCGTTGCCAAACCGGATTTCGCAATTATCCCAAAAGCGACCGTGAAAAACCTCGGTCGCCAGACCATGACTAATTTTAATGTGAGATGTACGATCGATTCAGCGGGTACGACAATATATACCTCTAATAAAACCGTGACGTCGCTCTTGCCCACACTCAGTGCTCAGGTCAGTTTTGACCCCTGGACACCGGTCGAACTCGACCGTTACTATAAACAGACCGTTGAGTTGACCACGATGCTGCCGCCCTTTGATGATAATCCTTCAAATGATGATCTCGTTGATTCAACCTTATGTTCTGATATCGATATCATTGCCTATGAGACTTCATTGAGTTATTACTGGGGTGATGACACCTATACTTATGCAGCACAACGTTTCACCCCGGAACTGCCGTGTTCTGTGCTCGGTACGTGGATCGCGCTGTATGCAGCCGGAGGTTGGGCTAATGCCTGCTCGACATTCTTGTGGAATGAAGCTGATTATGATCCGCCCCGGGAATGGCCCGGAACTCTTGTCTGGAGTGAGCGGTGGACCCCGAGTTCTGCAGGTACAGCAGCCTGGTTCAGACGAGATATCCCACCTACTTATTATGGCATGAATGAGGATTTCTTTATCGGCGGCTGGACTCCGCCTGGTGCGGCGACAGAACCTGAGTTCATGCTCGATGGCTGGTGTGATTATGGCCGGTCCTGGTATGATTCAAACCGTGATTCGACCTGGTGGTATCCACTTGATGCTGACTGGGCTATCGAGGCGATCGTCAAATACATGGGCGGTGCTTCACATATTTTGCGCGGTTTTGTCAATAGTACATCGGCTTTTAGTGATGACAGCTTGAATTTCCGTTCTTATCTTGCCAAGAATCCCGATCACCTGGTCGATGAAACGAGTGCTGGTGGAGCGATCACTTATCTTGGCAGTAATACTGGTCTATGGCAGGTCGACTGTAAATATTTCTGGCCGCCCTGGACACTTGGTGACCGTGTCTTTACGTTCGTCGATTATGAAACGGGCAGCGGTACGACCGGACATACGGGTTATTATGCTGGGATTATCGATACCTTGCTTCTTGAGACTAATCCGCAGGATGCACCGGTATGTAATCTAAGGCAGATACCTGTACCTACATGGTCGGTCGTTTCATGGAACTCATCGAGAAAGGTCGTGGCGTTTACCTGGAACAAACCACTGAAAGATACTGGTATCCCTGATACCTCATATACGGTCGGTTATAATGTTTATCGCGGTACCAATGGTATCAACTTCTCATTCTTAAGAAATTTAGGGACTGAAAATGATACGACATTCAATGACACCGTCTTACCTCCGTATGCGATCTATTACTATGCGATCAAACTTTTGTATACAGGGACGACTGATCAAAAAGGCAAAGACCGGGCTGATATTGAATCCCGTTATTTATCAGCTCATACCATGGTGAATTATATCGGTGTTGAAGAAGAAGGTTCTGATCTATTACCGACAACTTTTGCGTTTAATACACCTATTCCTAACCCCGCAAGCCGCTACACGACGATCGAATACGCAGTGCCTGAGATCAGCAATGTTAAAATACAGCTATACGATGTTACCGGTCGTCTTGTAGAATCCCTGATCGATGAGGAATTGAATCCTGGTTATTACCAGATACGGATCAATACGCAGAATCTTGCCTCAGGTGTGTATTTCTGCAGTATGGAGACGGCAGATTTCGAACAGGTAAAAAAGATAATTCTGACTAAATAATAAATCACAGCTGGGGGTGAACAATAAAAATGCCCCCAGCAAAATCCCGTTGGATCAGTTTATTCCTGTTATCTACAGGGATGATCTTAAAAGATGGCAGATGGGTTTGGGCTTAGATGCTGGAGCTTTCTTTCCATTATTGTCTTATATCCCCGTTTCCAAACCCGTTGACTATTTACCATCTTGAATTGGGGTTGACAGGATTGTTTATTTATATACAATTATTTGGAGATTAAATGCTGAGTGCGGGAAAAGAAGACGAAATAAATAAGATAATCCAAAAAGTCAATGAATTTGAAACAAAAGGTAAATTCAAACAGGCGATAAAAGAACTTCAAAAAATAGTAAAAATAAATCCAAATAGCGGTAATGTATTCAATCGTCTCGGTGACCTTCATATAAAAGACGAAGACATAGAGGCAGCTACTTCAGCTTATGAGATGGGTGTCGAAGCTTTTCGCAAAGATAATTTTGCCAGAAATGCACTTGCTCTGTGTAAAAAGATACTAAGGCATAATCCTGGTAAGATCGAGACTAATTTAGATATCGCCGAATTATTAGTCGATCTTGATGAAAAGAGTGATGCTATTATCTATTATTTTTCCTATATTGATAAGCAACTCGCTCAGAAAAATACAAAAGAAGCATTGAGTGCTGTGGATTCTGTAAAAGACCTGGAACTTTACAACGGCAAAGTCGTTAAAAAGATCAATGAAATATACAAAGCACTCGGCAGGAACGATCTTGCGAAGAAATTTGCTGAAGAACTGTTAAAAGAAGATACTACCATAGAAGATATCACCATGCTTGGCACACCGGTTTCTGCACCGAAGAGCAAACCACCCAGAACCGAAGAGACGAAAAAGGTAAAAAGTGTCGCAGTTACAGAGGATATCGCGATCAACACAGAACCGGCTCACAACAGGGAGGAAACTGAAATGAGGCATCTCGATGATGCGGTGAATGATATCGAAAGTGCTGTTGCACAGATGCGCAAAGCGATGCGCATTGATGAAGTCATCGTCGCCCTCGAGGGGTCGCTTACTTCTCTTTCTGATGAGCATAAAAAGGCCATTGCGCTCATGCAGAAATCGTTACAGATCAACCTGAGTACACTTGAAAAATCGATAAAGGAATTTCGCGAGAACTCGGGTCAAAATATTAAGGATCTGGAAACACTGCTCCGTGACCTGAATCTAGCGCTGGCTGAATTGAACCGGAATCAATCACTTTTAACAAAAGATATGAATGATAACATGCTGCAGATGAGTAATAGCCTCAACACCACGACCCGTGACGCGATGCGCGATATAAACAAAGCGCTGACAGAATTCCAGAAATCGAGCAGCAATATGTGCGGCAAACTCGATGAAACTAAAGATTGTAATGTTTCGATACTGGGTATTAATGAAGATATCAAAGTCTCACTTCAAAAAATGAATGAGTCGATGCTCAAATTCATGATGGCTCAGGAATCCAAAGAAAAGAAACAGGGACGTTTTGCCCTTATCATAATTATCATCGTCGCCGTGATAAGCGGCTTGCTGGTACTGCAACTCTTCATTTAAAATAATATAAATTTAAGGAAGGATCGTTAATAGTTACTAAGTAACTGGGTAATTAAGTAATTGTGTAATTATCTAATTGGAAAACATCAAGACAAATCCAATATGAAAGTAGTAATTACTTAGTTATTCAACGGTCAGAATGTCTATATTATCAAGATCGCATCAAAGCACTCAATAAATTGAGAAACTACATTCATGTAATTCTGAAGAGGTTATTATTTGTTTCAGCGAAGCGTGTCTCCAGCGTTAGCATGACTTCAGCATAGCGTATCTTCAGGCCGCTGCAGGCGGCTGTGTTTCCCTTATTTTTTTGTTTTTGTTTTCATGCTGAGATAGGCATAGATAAAGTCATCTATCTCACCGTCCATGACCTTGTCGATCTGCGATGTCTCCCAATTCGTGCGGTGATCCTTAACGAGCTTATATGGATGAAAAACATAAGATCGGATCTGATGTCCCCAGGCGATCTCGGTTTTCTGCGCTTCAAGTTTATCGAGTTTTTCCTCTTCTTTTTTTCGATAGTACTCATATAATCTCGAGCGTAAAATTTTCATGGCGTTGACTTTGTTTTGAAATTGGGAACGTTCATTCTGGCATTGCACAGTAATGCCGGTTGGGATGTGCACGAGACGAACAGCAGACGCCACTTTATTAACGTTCTGACCGCCATGTCCTCCAGCTCGGTAGGTGTCGATGCGTAGATCATCTTCGTTTATTTCGAAGCTTATTTCTTCGATCTCCATATATGCAAATACCGAGGCAAAAGACGTGTGGCGTCGTGAATTCGTATCATATGGGGAAATACGGACAAGACGGTGGATACCGACCTCAGCTTTTAAAAGACCGTACGCATAATTGCCGGTGACTTCAATAACGGCATCTTTGATACCGGCAACATCACCCGGTAACAGATTCAGCACACGGTGTTTGAATTTTTTTGACTGTAACCACCTTAAGTACATCCGAAAAAGCATTTCTGCCCAATCACAAGATTCGGTACCGCCGGCGCCTGGATGTATCTGGAGAATACAATCCTTAATATCGTCTTCGTTGCTTAGAAGAAGTCTTGCATCAAGATCACGCATTCTCTGGTCTGCCTTTTCTATTTCATTAGCAGTTTCTTTGATCATCTTGTCATCGAGCTTGGGTAAATTGACAACGTCGGCAAGCAAGGATATATCATCTTCGAGCTGTTTGATTTCATCGAGCCAGAACTGTTTATGGCTGATTTCCGCCATTATTTTTTGAGCGGTCTGTGTATCTTCCCAAAATTTCGGTACAGTTGTTTTTTTCTGAAGTCTTAAAATCGCCTGCTGGAGTCCTGCTAGGTCAAAGATGCTCCTTTAAATTTTGAAGCCGGGTCTTTAACCTTCTTACATCTTCTTGGTCTATTTTTTTAAGATCGCTGCTTTTTGCCATCGACTACTCGCTTTTTGTTTTTTTCTTTTTGGGTTTTACAGTTGTCTTTTTTGAATAACGTTTAATAAACTTCTCGACACGGCCTGCTGAATCCACGATCTTCTGTTTGCCGGTGAAGAATGGATGACATTTTGAGCAAAGGTCGACGGATTGTTTTTCCACGGTTGACCTCGTTTCAATCTTGTTACCGCAGGCGCAGGTTATGATACACTTAACATATTTTGGATGTATTTTCTTTTTCATTTTTATACTCCCTATAAATCATCGCTCATCGAGTCGAGGAATTCTTTATTTGTTTTTGAGCGTCTCATCTTCTCGGTAAGAAACTCCATCTGTTCAATGACATTCATTTCCGAGAGGAATTTACGAAGGATCCATAGACGGTTGAGTTCGAAGTCAGCGAGTATCAGTTCCTCTTTCCTCGTACCGGATTTGTAAAGATCCAGAGCCGGGAAAATTCGACGGTCAGACAAACGGCGGTCGAGGATTAATTCAAGGTTTCCAGTGCCTTTGAATTCTTCAAAGATCACCTCGTCCATTCGCGAACCAGTATCGACCAGGGCAGTCGCGATAATGGTCAGACTTCCTCCCTCTTCAATCTTTCGCGCTGAGCCAAAGAACTTCTTTGGTTTTTGGAGCGCGGTTGAATCCAGGCCACCGGATAGGGTTTTGCCAGAATGGGGCACGATCGAGTTATGCGCCCGGGCAAGTCTGGTAAGGCTATCCAGCAGGATAACGACATCGGTTTTTGCTTCAACCATTCTTTTTGCTCGTTCAAGAATGATCTCACCGACCTCAGTATGCCGGTCTGGTGTTTCGTCAAAGGTTGAAGAAACGACCTCGGCGTCGACCGAACGTTCGAAGTCAGTGACCTCCTCAGGACGTTCGTCGATCAAAAGCACGATCAAATATATTTCAGGATGATTCGTGGTGATCGAATTAGCTATCTTCTGAAGCAGTATCGTTTTGCCAGCACGGGGCGGTGAGACTATTAGGCCTCGTTGACCCTTGCCTATCGGCGTGAAGAGATCGACGATTCGCATCGAGAGGTCGTTCTTTTCTTCGATCTCGAGATGGATACGCTGTATCGGGTAAAGCGGTGTCAGGTTGTCAAAGAGTACTCGCTCCCTGAATTGAGCGAGCGCGATATTATTGATCTTTTCGATTTTGATCATAGCGAAGTATCTTTCACCTTCACGCGGTGGCCGGGCAAGACCTTGTATATGGTCACCAACCTTCAAGTTGAATTTACGGATTTGTGAGATCGACAAGTAGATATCATCCTGGCTTTGCAGGTAATTGTAATTTGGTGACCGAAGAAAACCATAGCCATCTGGGTGGATTTGCAAAACACCCTCGACCGGTACCAGTTCTGATCTTTGAGTTTCAGCTTCGATTATTGCATGTATCAAGTCCTGTTTCTTTAGATCGGTAAAATTCTGAAGTCCCAGATCCTTGGCAATATTGTGAAGCTCAGTTACTTTCTTTTTCCTGAGATCCATTATTTCCATATAACACCTTCCATATTATATTTTTTGTTCTTTTTAATTATATTATCCGTACTTATATTAGTAGGAAATTACACAACATATTCTAAGAGAGATACTTTTATCCTACATCTCATCGAAAATCAGATGATTTTACTCCACTCCCACTCGAACCAAATCAAGTTTCATTGTCTGGAGATATAAGAATAGAGTATTATATGCATAATTGTTTTCTTGTCAAGACCTAATTTGAGGATCCCTGAAGGCATCCTCAAATTTCGATCACCCCGTATATTTAGCAATTTACCGGGCAGGTAGTGATAACAGCAGATTATCCCGATTTTTCATCTTAAAAGATAATACTAGAAAATCGAGGATCCCGCACCGCGGGACAGTGATATTTCACGAACTAAAATCTCGCGCAGATGATATTAGGTAATTGCGACCATTTTTTCGATCGCATTAAGTGCTTGCTTTCGAATACCTTCATCGACGTGGACTTCATGCTTCATGTCCTCAAGTGCCCACATCACTTTCTCAAGATTGGTGAGTTTCATACTAGGACAGATCGCATCGGGACTGCCGGCAATGAATTTTTTTCCAGGATTTTCTTTTTGCAGACGATAGAGCATACCTATTTCAGTGCAGATGATGAACTCATTTGCCTTGCTCTTTTGTGCATGAGAGATCATCTGTGATGTTGAACATATTCGATCAGCGATTTCTTGGACTTCGACACGGCATTCTGGGTGGACGAGGATTTCAGCTGCTGGATTTTTTGTTTTGAGTTTTTCAATGCCGCTTCTGGAAAAAACCATGTGAGTCGGGCAGTAGCCTGACCATAGATAGAATTTCTTGTTTTTGAGCTGCCTTTCGATATAAGAACCAAGGTACTTATCCGGGGTAAAGATAATTTCATCGCGCTTCAGGGATTTGACGACTTCAACCCCATTTGCCGAAGTGCAGCAGATATCAGAATATGCTTTAACTCGGGCAGTGGAATTGATATAGGTCACAACCGCTGCTGCGGGATGCTTTTCCTTTTCTTCACGTAATTGTCGGGACGTTATCATATCAGCCATTGGACAGCCCGCATGTAAATCAGGAAGCAGGACTTTTTTATCAGGATTTAGGATCTTTGCGGTTTCTGCCATGAAATGCACGCCACAAAAAAGAATGCTTTGGCAGTCGACACGTTGTGATACTCTGGCGAGTTCTAGGGAATCTCCGACAAAATCGGCTATATCCTGTACCTCAGGCAGCTGGTAGTTATGAACGAGTATTACAGTCTTCCTGTCCTTACGCAGTCGATCTATTTTCTTGGTGATGTTTTGCATATGGTTTTAATCAGTAATTGATGGGGTGAGGATATAATCGACCGGGTTCATTGGTTCTTGAGAAACACGCACCTCATAGTGAAGATGCGGGCCAGTGCTCCTACCGGTACTACCAACATAAGCGATGATATCACCTCTTGAAACTTTATCTCCTTCCTCAACATTGAGTCTCTGGCAATGACCATACAAAGTCGTATAGCCATACCCATGGTTGAGTTCAAGGGTCAATCCAAAACCATGCCGGTTCCCGGCGAATCTCACCACACCATCAGCTGGTGCGATGATCGGCGTACCTGGGGGTGCGGCGATATCCAGACCCTCGTGCATCTTGACCTGACCAGTAAAAGGATCGATACGGTATCCAAAACCGCTCATGAACCACCCTTGGACAGGGATTATTGACGGCGTATGCTCTCTTAGATATTGTTTTTCATCAAGATAATGGACGATATTATTGAAACTCTCTTTTTGAAGGCGCGATCGTGCGAGTAGATTGTCGAGTTGGTCTGCGATACTTTCCAGGTCTTCACGTACGTCAGTCGATAAACCTCCGGCATTGCGGAATTCAATCCTGCCGCCGACTCCCATGGCGCGTAGATCATCATGTATTGGATTGAGTGAAGCATATGTCCGGAGTTTCTTATCATATTCTTGCAGACTATCGATGAGCACGGCCAGACCAGCCATTTCCTGTTCGATCCGGTCAATTTCAGTACGGACGATCTCATTTTCTTGATTCAGACGTTCGAGTCTTCTTTTATCGACACGGTGGGATGTGAATATCGTAATATTATAGATAAAAAGGGCCAAAATCGCCAGGGAAACCAGTCCGGTCAGAAATAGAAAGACGGATTTCACATGGAAATTTATGAGTTTGTTGTCTTTAGCCGAAATCAGGATGATGTCCAATAGCTCTCCATTCATATTATACAAACGATTCTTAAAATGTCAAGACTTTTGTTGGAGAACGCTGAATACTATTCAGCGTTCTCCTGATTACAGTGATATAAAAAAGATTACTGTGATGTTGTTGGCCTGTTTGCACAATTTTCATGCTGGGCTTAACCGATAGTTTTTTTCATGGGAATTTTCATGTTTTTTTCTTGAGCAAAGGCGATAGCTTCTTTATAACCTGCATCGTAGTGACGCGCAATGCCGAGCCCCGGATCATTGGTAAGGACCCGCTCAATACGCTGTGCCATATCATCAGTGCCGTCGCAGACCAGGACTTGACCGGCATGTATTGAATAACCGATGCCGACGCCGCCGCCGTGGTGGACAGATACCCAGGAAGCGCCCGATGCCGTATTGAGCAGACCGTTTAGAATCGGCCAGTCAGCGATAGCGTCTGAGCCATCGAGCATACCCTCGGTCTCCCGGTAAGGCGAAGCGACTGAACCGGTATCGAGGTGGTCGCGACCGATAACGACTGGTGCTTTGATCTCTTTAGTTTTTACCATACGGTTTATTTCAAGACCTAATTTGTCGCGCTCACCATAACCGAGCCACATGATCCTCGATGGTAGACCCTGGAAAGGCACCTTTTTTTGTACTAGTTCGATCCAGCGCCGGACAGATGGGTCATCACCAAACATATCGAGCACTTTCTTATCGGTCAGGTAGATGTCGTTCTTATCACCGGACAAAGCAGCCCATCTGAAAGGACCACGTCCCCGGCAAAAAAGCGGTCGGATATATTCAGGTACAAAACCCGGTATTACAAACGGGTTCTCGACCCCGGCTTTTTTAGCCTGTCCGCGGATATTATTACCGTAATCAAAGGCGACCGCGCCTTTTTTCTGCATTTCCAGCATCGCTTCCATTTGCCGGGCGATCGATTCTAATGCACGTTCTTTGTACTCCTGGGGGTCTTTTTTACGTAAGGCCATAGCCTGGTCCAGGCTCATCTTGCCCGGAACATAGCCATTGAGTTCATCATGGGCTGATGTTTGGTCAGTGAGGATATCGGGCGTGATGCCGCGCTTAACAAGTTCAGGTTCAATGTCTGATGTATTTCCCACAAGACCGATAGAGCGCGGCTCTTTTTTCTTGACCGCTTCAAAGACCATATCGAGCGCCTTGTCGAGATCATGGACCGCGACATCGCAAAATCCCTGTTCTATACGTTTTTCAATGCGTCTGGGATCGACCTCGATATCGAGGATAACACCTTCATTCATAGTCACTGATAAAGGCTGTGCGCCGCTCATGCCGCCCATACCACCGGTAAGAACCCATTTTCCTTTTAAAGTACCGTTAAAATGTTTTTTTGCACAGGCAGCAAAAGTTTCATAAGTGCCCTGGATAATACCCTGGGTGCCGATATATATCCATGAACCAGCCGTCATCTGACCATACATTATCAAACCAAGGGCTTCGAGTTTTCTGAAATAATCCCAATTAGCCCATGCCGGGACCAGGAGTGAATTCGCGATCATAACACGCGGTGCATGTTTATAGGTTTTGAAGATACCGACTGGTTTGCCGGATTGAACCAACAGGGTTTCATCGTTCTCGAGTTTTTTTAATGAATCGACGATTGCATGGAAACATTCCCAGTTTCGTGCAGCTTTGCCGCTGCCGCCATAGACTATGAGCTCTTCAGGGTTTTCAGCGACATCAGGGTCGAGGTTATTATGGAGCATCCTCAAAGCGGCTTCTTGCTGCCAGCTTTTACATGAAATCTTCGTGCCTTTCGGCGCCGAGACTGGTTTATAGGCAAATTTATCCATCACGCCTCCTTGCATCCAAATACCCAATGAATTGGGCGACTGCACTGTCTTAAATCGTAGTTACCTGATTCATCAGGTAGTTGCGAATAAACACCCAATCAATCCAACTCTTCTGCAAAAGGGCGGGATGAATCGGGAGACTGCATTAACTGTTCCATTTGTTGGACTACACTACAGCTTTTGTTTCTATTCTATGCCAAAAACGCACTTTGTCAATAATGTCATTTATTAAAACGGGGGATTATTGACTTCGCAGCTATATTATATATAATTCACTCTATGAAGAAAATAGTTGCATCATTGCTTTTTAAGGTTGCTTCACCAGCCCTACATGCAAAGTGCTGGATCGCTATGACCATAGGCGTTGTGGTTTTGTTCTTGTCTTGCGGCTTGCCGCCCAAACAACAGGCCCAGAAAATATTACTCGATGGTATCAATGATGAATCCGTCGTCATACGGGTAAATGCGGCAAAGGGTCTGAAACAGGCAGGTGATGTCCAGGGTATAAAAATACTTTATGAAGCACTGCGCAGCGATGATAAGAACGGTATCGTTGCTGCTTTAGCCGCACTTTATGACCTGAAAGAGACGAGTTATGCACCGGTCATCATTGAATTGACCGACCATAAAGACCCTTTAGTTCGAGCTGAATCCTATCGACTCGTTTCGATCATGGAAGACATGCAATGTCGTGATGTTTTGATCAAAGGCATACAGGACAAAGTTGCGAAAATAAGAAGATTCTCTTATCTTGGTTTGGAGAAATTCGAAGAAAAAACGATCTTACGGCACGGTTTACAGGATGTCGATATCCTCGTCAAAATGGCAGCGGCAACGGCTTTGGCGCGGCTCGGTGAACCAGACCTTGAGAATTTTGTGCGCAACCAATTACAGGTCTTTAACCTTGAAATATGGAAGCAGGGTTTAAAGGCATTGGCTGAAATGGGTGACACATCAGCGATCGGTTTTATCAAAGAATCGCTCAATGACGCGCCCTGGGAACTGCGTCTGGCAGCGGTCGAGGCTTTATTGATATTGAATAATAAAGAAGGCGTTCCTGTGTTAAAAGAAGCGCTGGAAACCGGTGATCCTTTTGTGCGGGTCAATGGTGTGCAGATACTGAATAAGTACCGGATAAGCGAGGGACCAGATCTATTAACGGCCGCGACAAAAGACGAATATATCAATGTTTCGGTTGTGGCGATCGAAGCGCTGGCAAAATACAAGCAGAAGGAATCACAAGAAATTTTCGCAGAACTTATGAAAGCGCCTAATCCGCTCGTGAAAATAGCTGCGGCGGCAGCTTTTCTGCAGGTTGAATAATGGGACTGAGACTCCATAATACACTAACCAATAAAATAGAAGATTTTAAACCGATCAAAGATATCGTGAGTATTTATACCTGCGGTTTGACTGTTCAAGGGCCACCGCATCTTGGTCATATCCGTGCTGCAATAGCACGTGATGTTCTAGTCCGTTGGCTCCTGCATTCAGGTTTTAGAGTTATCGCGCTGGAGAATTTCACGGACATCGACGACAAAATTATCGAAAAACAGAAAGAGCAAAAAAGAGACTGGCGTATTATTGCCGAAGAAAATATCGCTAAATATATGAAGTCCTGTGACGAATTGAATATTATCAGAGCAAATATCTATCCCAAGGCATCTCAGCATATCGAGGAAATAATAGAGCTTGTAAGTATTTTAATTGCCAAAGGGTATGCTTATGAAAGGGGCGGCGATGTTTATTTTAAAGTACGCGCTTTTAAAGACTATGGTAAGTTATCGAAAAAATCGATCGATGACCTGGTTTCTGGCGCGCGTTGCGTTCCTACTGAACACAAAAATGACCCCTTGGATTTCGCACTCTGGAAAGCAGCAAAACCCGGTGAGCCTTACTGGCTCAGCCCATGGGGAAATGGCAGACCAGGCTGGCATATCGAGTGTTCGGCAATGTCCATGCACCACCTGGGCGCGACTTTTGATATCCACACCGGCGGTGAGGATTTGATCTTCCCGCACCATGAAAACGAGATCGCTCAATCAGTCTGCGCAACCGGCAAGGAATTTGCCCGGTACTGGTTGCATAATGGCTGGGTGCTTCTGGGCGGTGAAAAAATGGCAAAATCTACTGGCCACTATTTCCTGATCGAAGATGTACTCAAAGACTACCGACCCAATGTGATCAGGCTGTATCTTTTAAAAACACAGTATCGCAACCAGATCGAATTTTCCCGGGAGCGGCTTGACGAGGCGAGAGCAGCTTACTTAAGGATCCTGACTTATATTCATGGTTTTGAAAACCTGAAGGCGACTGCAAAACCCTTGAAGATAGAAGAATTCACCGAAGCGATGAATGACGATCTTAATACACCCAAGGCACTCGGTATTATCTTTGATCTGATCAAGCAGGGTTATGAAAAACCGGATCAAGAAATAGCGGCAAGTGTGAAGTACTATCTGCATATCTTGGGATTCAAGGATGATGTTCCGGAACAACCTATTGGTGATGCTATAGAGGTTTTAAATGAAGTTAAACAAAAACTCGGTGTTGAAAAAAGCGAATTATTAAAAAAAGCGACAAAAGATCTCTGGGATCACCTTGAAAAGGTAACACACAGCGAGGACTTCTTCCCGATCGTCATCAATGTTTTGCTCGATATAAGGAATCAGCTTAGGGCGGAGAAGAATTATGGACTCGCCGATTTCATCAGAACACAACTCGCTCAAAAATCCATCCAGATACTCGATCATGGAGACAAGAGCTCTTTCCGCGTGGAGATAAAATGATAAACGCGACGCAGATCAGAAGGGGGATGCTCATTAAAATGGATGACGAACCATACATCGTTTTGAAAATATCCCATATTACACCGGGTAAAGGCAGGGCTTTTGTTCAATGTGTTTTAAGAGGTCTTCAAACTGGACTCTCCAAGGACGTGAGGTTTCGCTCGAATGACCGGGTCGAAGAGACCGAGATCGAGGCAATAGAAATGGAATATATCTACAACGCGGATAATCTTTACTATTTTATGGACCTGCAGAGTTATGAACAGATACCTTTGGATGCTGATCTCATAGCCGAGGCGACCAAGTTTCTCCAGCCCAATACAAAGGTGAAGGTGGAATTTTACGAAGGAAAGCCTTTTGGCGTTATTCTTCCTAAATATGTGATCCTTAAGGTCATTGAAACGCAGGCATATATAAAAGAAGCGACTGCCCAGGCGCAGTCAAAACCGGCTCAGCTTGAAGGTGGTCATACCTGCCAGGTACCGCCTTTTGTCGGTGTCGGTGATATGATAAAAATCAATACAGAAACCGGTGAGTATCTTGAAAGAACGTGAAGGGCATTTTAGATTTAAGATATTAAATTTGGAAACACCCCCACTTTCTTCCCCCTCAAGGGGGAGGATAAAGGAGGTGGATAAGGAGGTTTAATGGCGGAAGATATTCAAGAAGAGGTGAAGAAAATAGCCGAGAAGATCCCGGGCTGCCGTTATGTAAGTCTTGTTGGTTATGATGGAATTACCGTGGTTCAGCATGCTATTGATGCTGATTTTGATATCAGTTTATATGATGCTGAGCTGTCATCGATCATGCTATCATCAAAGGAAGTGCGCAATAGCCTTGATTTAGGCAATGAAAAAGAACTGATATGGCTCACTGACAATTCGTTCTTTATCGTTCATCCGGTGGGCGAAGATTTCTTTATCTATTGCTGTCTTAAATCAGCTGGTTCAAACCCTGGCGTAGCCAGGATCGAATTGAACAAAGCAAAGGATGCGATCCGCAGGATTATTTATCCTGATTAGAAAAACTTAAGAAACACTTCGTAGATTTTGTCAGGGGGGTAGTATACAACGTGTAGGTATAAGGGCACTATTAGCTATTGTTGCTGGAATTGTCTTTCAAAATTTATTCAATCCTCAACTTGCAATTCTTCTGGTCGCTTGCATTCTTGTAATCATTCTATCTTTGTTTAAAAAAGATTTTCTGTACATTCTTATTATCATTCTTTCAATGGCTAACACATTACTTCAAAGACCACTTCATATCGATGGATTGGACCGGGCTATGATTTTTACAGGAGACGTAATAAGTGAAGACAAACAAGTAAACTATACGAAGCTGACGATCAACCTGGGTCATATTCAGATCAATGACCGAGTTATCACATATAGACTGCCTGTGGAATTCTACAGCGAATTGGATGAGACAATGCTCAACAGAAAAGTTCAGATAAAAGGCGTCATAAAGATGTCTCGTAATGTACATAAACCAAATGTTATCTCGGGTCATATTATAAATGTCGATGAACAATCGATTTTTCTGGGCAATATTATATATTCAGCAAGACATTATATTTTAGAAACTATCAGTAAGCTATTAAATCCTCAACAATGTGATTTGGCAAAAGCATTGATCCTCGGCGGCAGTGGGCGTATCGGGAGTGATATGAAAGATATATTCAGTCGAGCCGGTATTCTCCATATCCTGGCGGTATCAGGTCTGCACGTTGGTTTTGTCTGTGCGTTCATCGGTGCACTACTTTTTTTTATCCCTATTTCAATCCGATTGAAATTCTGTTTGATTATGGCTGTGCTCATATTATATGCAGGGCTTACTGGCTTCCGACCGAGTGTATGTCGAGCGACAATAATGGCTTTTCTGTTTGGCCTGGGTTTACTAATACAACGGAATGTAAACAGCATCCATATTACGAATATTGCAGCTTTGGGTTTTCTTATTTTCAGACCGGCGCTTCTTTTTGATGTTGGCGCTCAGCTGTCTTTTGCCGCAGTATACGGCATTTTTGCTCTTTTTCCTTTTTTCGAAGGCAAAATAATAAGGCGGATAAGATTCAGGCTTTTCAGAATAATGGCGGTTCCAATAGCCATTTCTTTATCTGCACAAGTGTTTGTTGCACCACTGCTAGTCTATTATTTCCACCGACTTCCAACTATGGCCGTGATCACCAACTTTTTGATCGTACCCCTTGCCTCAGTCTGTGTTTGTTTATTATTTGTCATTCTAGGGAGCCGTGTTTTTTCTGTATTTTGTGCTCAATGTATTGCCTTTTTGGTTTCAAAATTGTTTACCTCACTAATGTTCATTGCCAGGTTTTTTGCGAACCTGCCTTTCTCTGTACTTAATTTTCAGATGTCGCCATTATTCATACCTTTCTGCTATTTATTGATTGCCCGCAAAACACGAAGGTGGGCAGTTTATTCGCTGGTAGCGGTTATGTTCTTATTTACTCTCGTTGGGTTTTCCGACTGTTTGGTCATTAGAGCAACTCCTTTTGGTATCTTGACCACAACCAAACATGGACATTTGTTCATATCGCACAAGTGCCCCTATATCAATACTGCGCGATTACTGAATCATCATCACATAGGGGAACTCGATTATTTGGTCGCCCCGCGAGCATACTTCCCGATCAGAAAAGAGTTTTTAGAGATAAGTGATCGACTGCATACCCAGCATATTACGTTGGGTCAAATGATTGTAGGAATAGGTGGTGATGTGGAAATTTCTTACCGGGATCAGCCGGTCTGCAAATATGATTTTGAGGACGATTGTCCACCATCACCGCAAGTCATACATTATATAGTTACAGATGGAAGAAAAAGCTATCATTTTACTGCACCGTATAGCTGTTCAATATTAGATCAAATGATAATCGATGGAAGAACCGCAATTCTAAAAATCGCTACGTTATTTTGATAAAAAAGGATTTGATCCCAGGGGGATCTATTCGAGAGGACCGACGGTTTCCTCGACCGCGTCGAGGATCTCGCAGGATTTGACGAGTTGTTTCATCTTATTGTGGTCATCATAAAGCGGCCGGTCTTGGTCGAGGTGCGCGACATGTTTGCGCACGATCTTTTTCGCCGCGGCGACCCCTTTGCCCGGCGTGAATTTACGAAAATCCAATGCCTGTGATGCACCCATGAATTCAATGCCCAATACTCCATAGGCATTATCGATGATCTGCGCATTTTTGATCGCGGTATTCATGGCCATGGAAACGAAGTCTTCCTGATCAGCCGCCGCCGGTATCGACATGACCGATGCCGGTGCTGATAATATCCTTTGTTCAGTAATGAGGGTACATGCAGTATACTGACTGAGCATCATGCCCGACATCATACCCGCGCCTTTGGTCAGGAACGCCGGCAGACCGATACTTAGCGCCGGGTTATTGAGCCGGTTGAAACGGCGCTCGGAAAGCACACAGACCATAGTCACCGCGGCACCGACCATATCCATGGGCAAGGAGACTGGTGTTCCCTGAAAATTCGCACCGGTGATCGTAAGATTGTGTTCAGGCAGGAAGACCGGGTTGTCGCCGACCCCGTTCAATTCTATTTCCACCTGGTTCCTGGCATAACAGACTGCATCATGAGCCGCGCCGATAACCTGGGGTGATGACCGCATAGAATAAGCATCCTGGACCTTTATTTTGAATTTCCCGGACAACAGATCACTGCCTTGAATGCACTTCATTATTGCCCGGGCTGATCTTATCGCACCCGGGAAGCCGCGCGCCTGGTGGAGCCGTGTATCGTATGGTTTTAAATTCGCATACAGTGATTCCAGGGTCATGGCACAAGCGATCTCTGCATGTTTAAGCCAGCAATCGATGTCGAAGAGCTGGACTGCACTCATCGCCGTGACCAGATTAGAACCGTTGATCGTCGCCAGTCCATCCCTTGCTTTTAACCCGGGTATTTTTATACCGGCGCGTTGCATCGCTGTCTTTCCAGGTATGCGTTCGCCCTGGAAATAGGCTTCACCTTCGCCCATGAGCAAGAGCGCGATCTGAGACATCGGTGCTAGGTCGCCCGATGCACCGACCGAACCTTTTTGGCAAACTACCGGGGTAACACCCTTATTGAGCATTTCTGCTAAAGTCTGTGGTATTTCAGGGCGGCATCCTGAATTTCCTTTGGACAGTACATTTATCCGGCTGGCCATGGCACCACGGATATACTCGATGGGAGCGGGATCGCCGATCCCGGCTGCGTGGTTGTATATTAAATATTTTTGGAATTGTCTGGTTTGTTCATCATTCAATATCACTTCAGAAAATTCGCCGATACCCGTATTAACACCGTACATGATTTCGTGCGCTTTTATTTTTTCTTCGAGCATAGCCCGACACTTTTTGATTCGTTCGATAGCGTGGTCTGGGATTTCTACTTTTTCATTATGGCGTGCAATGTCGACGATCTTCTCAACTGTCAGGTGTTCACCATCGAGAGTTATTGCCATTATATCTCCTTATATTTCCAAACCTGATAAATCAGGCAACCACAGTTAAATATTCATGTAAAGCGGCATTGATTAAGTATTCATATCTTACTCGGCTTGCCACAAAAGTCAACCCTGATAGGAATGGATGCTAGTCTGTGGGTTAGGAAGCGGGAGCTTGACCCTGTTAGAGAATATCTGCGTTGAGTTGTGCTTGATCCTGAGAGCAGGAATACGAGTACGTTTGATATTAGGTATTGTGAGTTCATGAGATTATATTCTCTAACCGGGTTGACCTTATGGGTTTTTTGCATTATACTCACGGAAATATATGAGAACATTGTCGAGAAACTTTTTCTCCCTTTTTTTTAGTGATATTCTCAGTAGGCTCCTTGGTTTTATAGCGACCGTTTATATCGCCCGTCTGCTCGGTGCCCAGGGTCTTGGATTATTGAGTTACGGCATGGCATTTTTCACTTATGCCTTACTTTTTGCCAATCCAGGCTTGACGACGATCGGCGCGCGCGAGATCGCTAAAGATACGGGTAACCGCAGGATCATTGAAGATATCCTCGGTCTGAGGCTTGTTCTGACGATCGCGGTTTTCATCATTTTTGCATTAGGTGTTTATTTAGTACCCGGCCAGTCCGCGACAAAGACGATCATATTGACCTATCTTGTTTCATTATTCCCGCTCGTTTTTCTCCTTGAGTTTGTATTCCAGGGCAGACAGGAAATGCACTTTATCGGTATATCACGTCTGCTCCAGTATGTTGTCTATGTTTGTTTGCTGTATATATTCCTAAAAAACCGAATAGACATTTATGATGTACCGATATACTTTTTCTTTGGTTATGGTGCAGCGACACTTTTTCTCATCGCCGTCTTTTTTGTAAAATCCCGTTCATTAAGTATAGGATTTTCAGTAAGGTCCTGGCATAAGATCTTCGTTATGGCAATGCCAGTCGGGTTTGCGACTATCTTTAATCAGGTTGCACTTTATTTACCTGCAGTAACTCTTGGCCTTTTTTATTCCAAAATTGAAGTTGGCTTATACAGTGCTGCTTATAAGATAATCGCCATGCTGTTGATCATTGAACGTGTTTTCTACTTTGTCTTCTTCCCGGTAATTTCTCGCCAGTACCGGATCGCAAAGGACAGACTGAGCCGCAGTTTCGCATTACTTGTCAGGTTACTCTTTGCGGTTACGATACCGGTTACGGTGTGCGGTATCGTAATCGCCGGTAGTATAATTAATTTTGTATATGGTGCTGAGTTCAGCGATTCAGTGTTTGTTCTGCGGGTACTTCTTTTGTATTTTTTGATAACACCAGTTAATACGATTTTTGGTTACGGTCTCGTTGCCATTGATCAAGAGCGCAGATTTTTCAAGGTGATCACATATACCGCAATAATTTCAGTTATTCTGGTCATTATCCTCGGCTATCTGTTGAAAGCACAGGGTGCGGCCTTTGCCCTGCTTTTCAGTGAGATGATCGGGATCG
>Ga0307426_1000183_pt1 | contig 41489 bp, 33 predicted proteins | sample SalMarWE160340MG_FD_202165 | JGI IMG/M metagenome (GOLD analysis project Ga0307426, IMG submission 202165) | Salt marsh sediment microbial communities from the Plum Island Ecosystem LTER, Massachusetts, United States - WE1603-40 | ecosystem: Environmental > Aquatic > Marine > Intertidal zone >... | reverse complement strand
CTGGGAGCTTGAGAAGACGGAATCGATCGACGTCATGGACGCGGTCGGCTCGGCGATCCGCGTCGATGCGCGCGGGCGCGCGGTGCTGCGCGTTCTGCCGCGCATCAACGACGACGTGAACGAGGAATGGATCTCGGATAAGTCGCGCTTTGCCTGCGATGGTCTCAGGACCCAGCGGCTCGACCACCCGTACGTGAGGGAGAACGGCAAGCTGCGCCCGGCGAGCTGGAGCGAGGCGCTGGCGCGCGTGGCGCAGGAGCTGATGGCGGCGGCGCCGGCGCGCATCGGCGCCATCGCCGGCGACCTCGCCGGTGCCGAGGAAATGTTCGCCCTCAAGGACTTGCTGACGCGGCTCGACGCCAAGAGCCTCGACTGCTGTCAGGACGGTGCCAAGTTCTCGCCGGCCCAGGGGCGCGCCAGCTATCTGTTCAACTCCACCATCGCCGGCATCGATCAGGCGGACGCCATTCTGCTGGTCGGCACCGACCCGCGCGTGGAGGCCGCCATCGTCAATGGGCGCATCCACAAGCGCTGGCGGCAAGGCGGAGCGGGCGGCGGCCTCCACGTCGGCCTCATCGGCGAGCAGGTGCCGCTCACCTATCCCTACGACTATCTGGGCGCCGGGCCGCAGTCGCTTGCCGACCTGGCGGAGGGGCGCCATTCCTTCGCCGAGACGCTCAAGGCCGCACAGCACCCGATGGTCATCGTCGGTGCGGGTGCGGCCGCGCGCGCCGACGGTGGGGCCATCCTCGGCCTTTGCGCGCGCATCGCGCTCGCGGCCATGGAGGGCAAGGACGCCGGCTGGAATGCCTTCAACGTGCTGCACGCCGCAGCCGCGCGCGTCGCCGGCCTCGATCTGGGGTTCGTGCCGGGCAAGGATGGGCTCGACGCTCTGGGCCTGGTTGCCGCCGCCGCCAAGGACAAGCTCGACCTGCTCTATCTGTTGGGGGCGGACGAGATCGAGCTGCCCGAGGTGGGCTCGGCGTTCATCGTCTACCAGGGTAGCCACGGCGACCGCGGCGCGCACCGCGCCGACGTCATCCTGCCGGGCGCGGCCTACACGGAAAAGAGCGCGACCTACGTCAACATGGAGGGTCGCGCGCAGATGACCGAGCGCGCCGTCTTCCCGCCCGGCGAGGCCAAAGAGGACTGGGCCATCATCCGCGCGCTTTCGGCGCAAGCGGGGCATACGCTCGGCTACGATACGCTGCCGGCCCTGCGCGCGGCGATGTACGCGGTGGCGCCGCAGCTTGCCAGGCTGGAGATGGTGGAGGCCGCCCCCCGCGACGGCGTGGAGGCCCTCGCAAAGAAGGCCTCGCCGCTGACCAAGGCGCCGTTCGCCGCGCCCATCCGCGACTTCTACCTGACGAACCCGATCGCCCGCGCCTCGACGGTCATGGCGGAGATGAGCGCGCTCAAGAAAAGCATGGGCGCGTCCCCGCGCCTCAGAGCGGCCGAGTGAGGGAGCAGCGCTGATCCGATGAGCGAGAGCACTTGGCAAACCTGGTTGGACTACGGATTATGGTTAGTGATCATGGTGGGCTGGAGCCTGCTCACGCTCGTCGTGCTGCTGATCATCGTCGCCTACCTCCTGCTCATGGACCGCAAGGTGTGGGCCGCCGTGCAAATGCGGCGCGGACCCAACGTCGTCGGCGTCTTCGGGCTGCTGCAATCCTTCGCCGACCTGTTCAAGTTCGTGTTCAAGGAGCCGATCATCCCGGCCGGTGCCAACAAGGGCGTGTTCCTGCTGGCCCCCATCGCCACCGCTACCTTTGCGCTCGCCGCCTGGGCCGTGATCCCCGTCAACGACGACGGGCTCGGCAAATGGGTGATCTCCGACTTGAACGTGGGCGTGCTCTATCTGCTGGCGCTGTCCTCGCTCGCCGTCTACGGCATCATCATGGGCGGATGGGCCTCCAACTCCAAGTATCCGTTCATGGGCTCGCTGCGCTCGGCGGCGCAGATGGTGTCCTACGAGGTCTCGATCGGTTTCGTCATCATCACCGTCATCCTGTGCGTGGGCTCGCTCAACCTCACCGAGATCGTCAACGCGCAGGCGAGCGGGCTCGGCACGGGAGCCGGCCTGCCCAATTCCGTGCTCGACTGGTACTGGCTGCCGCTGCTGCCGATGTTCGTGGTGTTCTTCGTCTCGGCGCTTGCCGAGACCAACCGGCCGCCGTTCGACCTCGTCGAGGCGGAGTCGGAGCTGGTTGCGGGCTTCATGGTCGAATACTCCTCCACCCCATATCTACTGTTCATGCTGGCCGAGTACGTGTCGATCGTCACCATGTGCGCGCTGATGACGATCCTGTTCCTCGGCGGCTGGCTGCCGCCGGTCGCCGTGGTGCCATTCACCTGGGTGCCGGGCATCCTGTGGTTCGCCGCCAAATGCGTGCTGCTCTTCTTCATGTTCGCGATGGCAAAGGCGATGGTGCCGCGCTACCGCTACGACCAGCTGATGCGTTTGGGCTGGAAGGTATTCCTGCCGCTCTCGCTGGCCATGGTCGTGATCGTTGCCGGCGTGCTGCAGTACAAGGACGCCACCGTTTTGGCCTTGGGAGGCTGAGCCGGTGACACCGGGAGCAAGATGCCAATGAACGTTGCACAATCGGTCAGAGCGGTCTTTCTGTGGGAGTTCGTCTCCGCGTTCGGCCTGGCCATGCGCTACTTCTTCTCCAGGAAGAAGACGCTCGACTATCCCTTCGAGCGCGGCCCGCTGTCGCCCCGCTTCCGCGGCGAGCATGCTTTGCGGCGCTACCCCAACGGCGAGGAGCGCTGCATCGCCTGCAAGCTGTGCGAGGCCATCTGTCCCGCGCAAGCGATCACCATCGAGGCCGGTCCGCGGCGCAACGACGGCACGCGGCGCACCACGCAGTACGACATCGACATGGTGAAGTGCATCTACTGCGGGCTGTGCCAGGAGGCGTGTCCGGTGGATGCCATCGTCGAAGGACCGAACTTCGAGTTCGCCACCGAGACGCGCGAGGAGCTCTACTACAACAAGGAGAAACTGCTCGATAACGGCGACCGGTGGGAGCGGGATATCGCCAACAATATCATGCTCGACGCGCCTTATCGTTGAGGGGTGCGCGGGCAGCCGGGGCTTGAGCACTTTGCACAGAGCGTGCTCGCGGCGCTTGGATTGTCGCGGCGCATGGGGTACTCACCCTATCGCCGGGTAATGCGTACGGTGATGCGGACTTGGGGCGGCATGTGACGAGCGTGCGCGTCGGCGTGGCGGACGACTAGAGGGCGCTGGACCTGGACCGATGGCTCTAACGGCGGGGTTTTTCTATCTTTTTGCGATCTTCGCGGTCGTCGCCGGGGTCATGGTGATCGTGGCGCGAAACCCCGTGCATGCCGTGTTGTATCTGATCCTGGCCTTCTTCAACGCGGCCGGGCTTTTCATTCTTCTCGGCGCCGAGTTCCTGGCCATGATCCTGATCATCGTCTACGTCGGCGCGGTGGCGGTGCTGTTTCTCTTCGTCGTCATGATGCTCGACGTCGATTTCGCCGAGCTCAAGGCCGGGTTCATCAAGAACGCGCCGGTCGGCCTCATCGTGGGCGGCATCGTGCTCGCCGAGCTCATCCTTCTGTTCCTGGGGCGCGGCTTCGGCCTCGAGGTGTCGCATCCGTCGGGCTCGGCCGCGCAGGCGGCGTCCGGCCTCACCAACACGCAAGCGCTGGGGCAAGTCCTCTATACGAAGTACGTCTACTTTTTCGAGGTCGCCGGCTTGATCCTGCTGGTGGCCATGGTCGGCGCCATCGTGCTGACGCTGCAGCACAAGGTCGGCGTCAGGCGCCAGTCGATCTCGCGGCAGGTCGCGCGCACGCCCAAGACCGGCGTCGAGATCGTCAAGGTGGCGTCGGGCGAGGCCATCGTGCCTGCCGCCGACGGAAACAGCTGAGAGCGGGGAGGGGGCGCATGACGATCGGCATCGGACACTATCTCACCGTCGCAGCCTGCCTGTTCACGCTGGGCATGCTCGGCATCTTCCTCAACCGCAAGAACGTCATCATCATCCTGATGTCGATCGAGCTGATGCTGCTCGCGGTCAACATCAACTTCGTGGCGTTCTCGTATTTCCTCGGCGATATCGTCGGCCAGGTGTTCACCCTGCTCAACCTGACGGTGGCGGCGGCGGAAGCCGCCATCGGGCTGGCGATCGTCGTCGTCTACTTCCGCAACCGCGGCTCGATCGCGGTCGAAGACATCAACATGATGAAAGGCTGAGGGCGCGGCGATGATCTACGCGGCCATCGTGTTTCTGCCGGGCCTGGGCGCGCTCATCGTGGGGCTGTTCGGGCGGTTACTCGGTATCCGGCCTTCCGAGCTGATCACCACCTCGCTGCTGATCGTCTCCTGCGTCCTCTCCTGGTTCGTGTTCTGGCGCGTCGGTTTCGGGCACGAGACGGCGCACGTGGCCATCGAGCGCTGGATCACGTCGGGCGAGCTCGACGTCGCCTGGGCCCTAAAGATCGACACGCTGACGGCGGTGATGTTCGTCGTGGTGACGACCGTGTCCTCGCTCGTGCACATTTATTCGATCGGCTACATGGACGAGGATCCGTCCAGGCCGCGCTTCTTCTCCTACCTGTCGGGCTTCACCTTCGCCATGCTGATGCTGGTGACGTCCGACAACCTGGTGCAGCTGTTCTTCGGCTGGGAGGGCGTGGGCCTCTTCTCCTACCTGCTGGTCGGCTTCTGGTATCAAAAGCCCGCCGCCAACGCTGCCGCCATCAAGGCGTTCGTCGTCAACCGCGTCGGCGACTTCGGCTTTGCCATGGGCATCTTCGGCATCTTCTTCATCTTTCGCAGCGTCAACTTCGAGCAGATCTTCGCCGCCGCGCCCGGCGTCGCCGGACAGACCTTCCTGTTCCTCAGCTACGAGGTCGACATCCTGACCACGCTGTGCCTGCTGCTGTTCATGGGAGCCATGGGCAAGTCGGCGCAGTTCCTGCTGCACACCTGGCTGCCCGACGCCATGGAGGGCCCGACCCCGGTCTCCGCCCTGATCCACGCCGCCACCATGGTGACGGCCGGCGTGTTCATGGTGGCCAGGCTCTCGCCGCTGTTCGATCTGGCCCCCGTCGCGCTCGGGTTCGTGACGCTGATCGGCTCGTTCACCGCCTTCTTCGCCGCCACCATCGCCGTCGTCCAGAACGACATCAAGCGGGTCATCGCCTACTCGACCTGCTCGCAGCTCGGCTACATGTTCGCCGCCTGCGGCATCGGCGCCTTTTCCATGGGCATCTTCCACCTCACATGCCACGCCTTCTTCAAGTCGCTGCTGTTCTTGTGCGCCGGCTCGGTCAAGCACGCGCTGCACGAGGAGCAGGACATGCGCAAGATGGGCGGGATGGCGCCCAAGATGCGCATCACCTGGCTGATGATGATCGCCGGCGGACTGGCGTTGTCGGGCTTCGGCATCCCGCAGATCGGCGGCTTTGCCGGCTTCTACTCCAAGGACGCCATCATCGTCGCCTCCTACGCGGCTGGGACCTACAACAACTACGCCTTCTGGTTCCTGCTGCTCGGCGCCTTCCTGACCGCGGTCTACATCTGGCGCCTGATCCTCATGACCTTCCACGGCAAGACGCGCATGAGTGCGCAAGACTACGCGCACTTGCACGAGAGCCCGTGGACCATGTTGGTGGCGCTACTGGGTCTCGGCTTGGGCGCCGCATTCGCCGGCGCGCTGGGCATCCACACCTTCATCGGCGAGGGCGCCAATGTGTTCTGGGGCTCGGCCGTCGTGCAGACCAAGGAGGTCGAGCTCTACCAGGCGATGCACACCGAGCTACCCGAGTGGGTGCACTGGTCGACCTTCACGGCCATGGCGCTCGGAACGTTCATGCCGTTCCTCTACTACGTGCTCGTCCCCTCGCTGCCGGCCATCACCTCGCGCGTGTTCTATCCGATCTACGTCTTCCTCTTGAACAAGTGGTACATCGACGAGCTCTACGACCTGATCTTCGTGCGTCCCACCTTCTGGATCGCCAACGTTTTGTGGAAGGTCGGCGACATCGGCATCATCAACGGGCTGATCGACGGCACGGCGGCGGGCGTCTATCGCATCACCGGGCGCGCCGTGCGCCTGCAGACGGGCTACATCTACACCTATGCCTTCGCGATGCTGGTGGGGCTCGCGCTCTTCATGACTTGGTTCATGTTCATGGGCGGGGTGCGCTAGATGGACATCTCGTCGGCGCCCATCCTGTCGATCGTCATGTTCCTGCCGCTGGTGGGGGCCGTCATCATCGGCTGCCTCAATCCGGAGGCCAAGGACAATGCGCGCTGGGTCGCGCTGTGGACCACGGCGGTCACCTTCCTCGTCTCGCTGCCGATCTGGTTCAATTTCGACGATACGACCGCGGGCTTTCAGTTCGTGGAGGGCCGCAGCTGGCTCGGCGTGTTCGAGTTCAAGCTGGGCGTCGACGGCATCTCGATGATGTTCGTGCTGCTGACGACCTTCCTGCTGCCCTTGTGCGTCATCTCCGCCTGGGTCGTGATCCAGGATCGCGTCAAGGAGTTCATGATCGCCTTCCTGGTGCTCGAGACGCTGATGATCGGCGTCTTCTGCGCGCTCGACCTGGTGCTGTTCTACATTTTCTTCGAGGGCGGCCTCATCCCGATGTTCCTCATCATCGGCGTCTGGGGCGGTCCGAACCGCGTCTATGCAACCTTCAAGTTCTTCCTCTACACGCTGCTCGGCTCGGTGCTGATGCTGCTCGCGCTGATGGCCATGTACTGGTACGCGGGCACGACCGACATCCCCACGCTCATGACCACCAAGTTCCCCGCCGACATGCAGTGGTGGCTGTGGTTCGCCTTCCTGGCCTCGTTCGCGGTGAAGCTGCCGATGTGGCCGGTCCACACCTGGCTGCCGGACGCCCACGTGGAGGCGCCGACGGCCGGCTCGGTCATCCTGGCGGCGATCCTGTTGAAGATGGGCGGCTACGGCCTGCTGCGCTTCTCGGTGCCGATGTTCCCGCTGGCGAGCGAGAGCCTCGCTCCCTTCATATTCGTGCTCTCCATCTTCGCCATCATCTACACCTCGCTCGTGGCGCTGGCGCAGACCGACTTGAAGAAGCTGATCGCCTACTCGTCGGTGGCGCACATGGGCTTCGTGACCATGGGCATCTTCACCTTCTCGGCCGAGGGCGTGCAGGGCGCCATCTTCCAGATGGTCTCGCACGGCATCGTCTCCGCCGGGCTCTTCCTGAGCGTCGGCGTCCTCTACGACCGCATGCACACGCACGAGATCTCGGTGTTCGGCGGCCTCGTGAACCGCATGCCGATCTACGCGGCGATCTTCATGGTCTTCACCATGGCCAACGTGGGCCTGCCCGGCACCTCGGGCTTCATCGGCGAGTTCCTGACATTGCTGGCCTCGTTCAAGGTCAACACCTGGGTCGCCTTCCTCGCCACCTCCGGCGTGATCTGGTCGGCCGTCTACGCGTTGTGGGTCTACCGGCGCGTCATATTCGGCGAGCTCGTCAAGCCCGCGCTCAAGACCATCCAGGATTTGAGCTATCGCGAGATCGCGATCCTGGCGCCGCTCGTGGTGCTGACCATCCTGCTCGGCATCTACCCCGCGCCCGTGCTCGACGTTGCAGCGGTCTCGGTGAAAAAGCTCGTCGCTTCCTATGAGGCCTCGGTCGGCCCGGCGAACGCCTCGGTCGCACCGTAAGCCAGGAGCCTGGACCTAATGCAAGAGTTGACCACCTACGCGCCGCTGTTGCCCGAGATCGTCCTCGCCGTGGGTGCCATGGCAATCCTGATGTTCGGCGTGTTCTACCGGGCCGATCCGGGGCGTGACTTCGCCTCGAGCGTGCTCGCCGTCATCGTGCTTCTTGCCGCCGCCGTCCTGCTCGTCATCGCCCCCGACGAGCGCGAGGTCTTGTTCGACGGCGGCTTCGTCGTCGACGCGTTCGCCCGCTTCATGAAGCTGTTGGTTCTGGCGGGCGGCGCCCTGGTGCTGATCATGTCGTTTGCCGACCTGTCGCGCGCCAGGCTGCTCTCGCCCGAGTACGCCGTGCTGCTGCTGCTGGCCGTGCTCGGCATGATGCTGATGGTCTCGGCCGGCGACCTGATCGCGCTCTTCCTCGCCATCGAGCTGCAGAGCCTGGCGCTGTACGTCGTCGCCGCGATCGACCGCGACCGGGTGCGCTCCAGCGAGGCCGGCCTCAAGTACTTCGTTCTGGGCTCGCTGTCGTCGGGCATGCTGCTCTACGGCTGCTCGCTCATCTACGGCTTCACCGGCTCGATCGAGTTTTCGGCCATCGCGGAGGCAGCCAAGGGCCACACGTCGCTGCAGAACGTCGGGCTCACCATCGGCATGGTGTTTCTGCTCGTCGGCCTCGCCTTCAAGATCTCGGCCGTGCCGTTCCACATGTGGACGCCGGACGTCTACGAGGGCGCGCCGACGCCGGTCACCGCCTTTTTCGCGGCCGCGCCCAAGCTGGCGGCGATGGCGCTTCTCATCCGCGTGCTGCTCACCGCCTTTCCCGACGTCGCCGTGCAGTGGCAGCAGATCATCGTCTTCCTGAGCATCGCCTCGATGCTGCTCGGCGCCTTCGCCGCCATCGGACAGTCGAACATCAAGCGGCTGATGGCCTACTCCTCGATCGGCCACGTCGGCTACGCCCTGATCGGCATCGCCGCCGGCACCGAGGTGGGCACGCAGGCCGTACTCATCTATCTGGCGATCTATCTGGCCATGACCGTCGGCGCCTTCGCCTGCATCCTCTCCATGCGCACCGAGCAGGGTATGGTGGAGGAGATCGATGCCCTGGCGGGTCTCGCCAAGACCAAGCTGCCCATGGCCTTCGTGCTGGCGATGATCATGTTCTCGATGGCGGGCGTGCCGCCGCTCGCCGGCTTTTTCGCCAAGTTCTACGTGTTCGCCGCGGCGATCAAATCGGGCCTCTATGCGCTCGCCGTCATCGGCGTGCTGGCGAGCGTGGTGGCGGCCTACTACTACCTGCGCGTCGTCAAGATCATGTTCATGGACGATGGGGAGGTGCGGTTTCTGCCCGTGGATCGCGGGGCCGGCCTCGTCATGACGCTGTCGGGACTGTTCGTCCTTCTGTTCATCATCGTGCCGATACCGCTGTTCGATGCGGCGCTCAGCGCGGCGCGCTCGTTGCCGAACCTGCCCGGCCCATGAGCGGTCCGGCTGCCGCATTGCCCGAGCCCGGCCGGGTCGTGCATCTCGACGAGGTCGACTCCACCAACGCCGAGGCCATGCGCCGCGTGCTCGCCGGCGAGCAAGGGCCGCTGTGGGTCGTGGCCGACCGGCAGACGGCGGGGCGCGGACGCGCGGGGCGCGCATGGGTGTCTGAGCCCGGCAATCTTTTTGCCAGTCTCGTCGTCGCCACCAGCTGCCCGGCGGCACGGTTGGGACAACTTGCGCTGGTCGCGGGCGTGGCGGCCGTCGACGCCATCCGCGGCGCGGGCGCGCTCGGGCCCGGCGCTCGGCTGCGCCTCAAGTGGCCCAACGACATCCTGATCGGAGAGGCCAAGGCCGGCGGCATTCTGGTCGAGAGCAGCGTGCAGGGGCACGGTGCGCGCGCAGTGGCGGTGGTGGGGGTCGGGGTTAACCTTGCCTCGGCGCCGGGCGGACTCGGGTGCGGCGCGACAAATCTTGCAGTGCACGGCTTAGTCCTTTCGCCGCACGAGGCATTGTGCTTCCTAGCCGGGACCATGCGCGACTGGATCAAGATTTGGAACGATAGTGCAGGGTTTGCGCGCGTGCGCGATGCCTGGCTGGCACGCGCCGGCTCCGTTGGCGAGCGGCTGACCGTTCAGGCCGCCGGGGGTCCGGTGACGGGGCGCTTTTCCGGTCTCGACGCGGACGGCGCGCTGGTAATCGTTGGGGCGGACGGCCAAGAGCGGCGCTTCACGTTCGGCGATGTGTCGCTCGCCGGCGAAGCGCAGGAGGATGACGAGAGTCGATGAGCCAGAAGCGGCGTGGTGCGGGCCGGGGCAAAGGCGGCGACGAGCTCGTATTCGTGGCGCTGGGCGGCCTCGGCGAGATCGGCATGAACGTCTACCTCTACGGCTGCGGCCCGGAGGATGCGCGCCAGTGGCTGATGGTCGATTGCGGGATCACCTTTCCCGAGGGCGAGTTCGATCCGGGCATCGACGTGATCCTGCCCGACGTGCGCTTCATCGAGGAGAACAGGGCCGACCTCGCCGGCATCGTGCTGACCCATGCGCACGAGGACCACATCGGCGCGGTGATCGAGCTGTGGCCGCGCCTCAGGGCACCGATCTACGCCACCCCTTTCACCGTCGGCATGCTGCGGGCGAAGCTGTCGGAGCGCGGGGGCGGACTCGAGCTGCCGATCAACGTCGTGGCGCTCGAGGGGTCTTTCAAGGCGGGCCCGTTCGACGTGGAGCTCATCTCGCTCGCCCACTCGATCCCCGAGATGAGCGCGCTTGCGATCCGCACCAAGCTCGGCACCGTCCTTCACACGGGCGACTGGAAGCTCGACGCAACGCCCCTCATCGGCAAGCCGCTCGACGAGACGCGGCTGAGCCGCCTGGGAGACGAGGGCGTGCATGCGCTGGTCATCGATTCCACCAACGCCTTCCGCGAGGGCACCTCGCCGTCGGAGCGTGACGTCGCCGCCTCGCTGGCCAAGATCATCAAGAGCGCCAAAGGCCGCGTGGCCATCACCACCTTCTCCTCCAACGTCGCGCGCATCAAGGCGGTGGGGGAGGCCGCGCATGCCGCCGGCCGTCAGCTCGTCGTCGCCGGGCGGGCGCTCCATCGCGTGATCGGGGTCGCCATCGACGCCGGCTACCTGCCGCAGGGCTTCCGGTACCTGGACCAGGACCAGTTCAGCTATCTGCAGCGCAGCGACGTGGTTCTGATGTGCACGGGCAGCCAGGGCGAGCCCCGCGCAGCGCTCGCGCGCATCTCCGAGGAGCAGCATCCGGAGATCTCGCTCACCAAGGGCGACCTCGTCATCTTCTCCTCGCGCACCATCCCCGGCAACGAGAAGGCGGTGGGTCGCATTGAGAACGGACTGTCGCGCATCGGCTGCGAGCTGCTGACCGATGCCGAGGAGCTGGTGCACGTGTCCGGCCACCCGCGACGCGACGAGCTGCGGCGCATGTACGGATGGATCCGCCCGCAGGTCGTGGTGCCCATGCACGGCGAGGTGCGCCACCTCAAGGCCCAGGCCGCGCTGGCGCGCGAGCTTGGTGCGAACGTGGTGCTGCCCGCGCTCGACGGCGACCTGGTGCGGCTCGCACCCAATCCGGCCGTCATCGACGACGTGCCGGTGGGGCGCCTGTTCCGCGACGGGCGGTTGCTGGTGTCGGAGACCGAAGGTCCGGTGCGGGCGCGCCGCAAGCTCGCCGTCGTCGGCATCGTGGTTGTCAGCTTTGGCATGTCGCGCAGCGGCGAGGTTGTGAGCGAGCCGCTGGCCGTGCTCGACGGCGTGCCGGAGGAGACCGCCGACGGCGAGGCGATGCTCGATGTCGTGCTCGACGCGGTCGACGGCACGCTGAGAAGCATTCCGGCCAAGAACCGCAGGGCACCCGACGTCGTCGCCGAGGCGGTGCGCCGGGCCGTGCGTGCGGCCGTCAACGAAGTGTGGGGCAAGAAGCCCATTTGCAAGGTGCTGGTGAACGTGGTCGAAAGGGAGCGGTAGCTGCCGTTCCCGGCCGAGGACGGGGAGAGGGAACGCAGGAGATAAGGATCACGCCGACAATGATCGGACGCTTGAATCATGTCGCCATCGCCGTGAAGGATCTCGCCGCCGCCACCGCCGTCTATCGCGACGCGCTGGGGGCGACCGTGACCGAGCCCCTGCCGCAGCCCGAGCACGGGGTGACGGTCGTGTTCATCACGCTGCCCAACACCAAGATCGAGCTCTTAGAGCCCTTGGGCGAGGCATCGCCCATCGCCAAGTTCCTGGAGAAGAGCCCGGACGGCGGCATCCATCACGTGTGCTACGAGGTCGACGATATCCTCGCCGCGCGCGATCAGCTCAAGGCGCAGGGCGCGCGCGTGCTCGGCGGCGGCGACCCCAAGATCGGCGCTCACGGCAAGCCGGTCCTGTTTCTGCACCCCAAGGATTTCTGCGGCACGCTGGTCGAGCTGGAGCAGGCCTGACGGCCGCGAGAGGAGCGCATGGACCTTGTTCTGGGAATCGCGGTCTACGTCTTCATCTGGTGGATCGTTCTGTTCGCTGTGCTGCCCTTCGGCGTGCGCACCCAGCACGAGGAGGGCCACGTGGTGCCGGGTACGCCGGAGAGCGCGCCCGCCCAGCAGCGGATGCTGCGCGTGTTCCTCATCAACACGGTGGTGGCGACCATCGTCTTCGCCATCGTCTACGTGGTGATCACCTACCGCCTGATCACGGTGGACTCCTTCCCCTACCCATGAGCGCGGCACCGGGGCATGAACGCGCGAAAGAGCAAGGTCCAAAGAACCTTGCTCTCGCGCATCAAATGCGGTGTTGACGTGGAGCAGCGCAGCAACAAGTTGGGCGCGGCACGCTCTACACAAGGGCACCTTCTGGGCCACCCTGTTGGGTAGTCCCCAAGCGCCCGCATTCTCCCTAGACTCGGGCTGCCTGCCGCTTCTATGCGCGGCTTTGACCCACCCTCACGGCGTGTACCTTTAGCTGACGCGCGGCCTTCTGTCACGGGTCATATTGCACTTGGCGCAAAAAAAAATCGTGCCCCAGAAAGCCGTTGCGACCTCACCGTGTGAGACTGCGCGAACGCACCCTTGCCGGCGCACGAGGTACCGACCGGTACGGCCAGGTAGAGAGCTTTTTGCGTTGGAAATGCGCACTGCGCCGGCCCGGTCCGGGATTGCCTCCAGTCCCATTTCCCGCTACCCACCCCGGGGATTAAACACGCCTGAGAATTAGGCACGGCACCGCAAGGCTTCGGGGGCTCGAACGCGCCGCGCCCGAGCCCTTCCTGCCCATGCTGCCCTAACTGCCCTTACCGCAAAGATCGGCCGACATGCGCCTTTCCCGCTACTTTCTGCTCATGCGCCGGGATACGGCCCGGCGAGCCCGGCCAGCGCCGGGTACGATGACGTCGGGGGCCGGCCAATGAGCAAGCGCGCGCTAACCGTCACGCGGGAGCAGAATTTCCCGGAGTGGTATCAAGCCGCCGTGCGCGACGGCGACATGGCCGAGACCAGCCCGGTGCGCGGCTGCATGATCATCAAGCCCTGGGGCTGGGGCGTGTGGGAGCGCATCCAGGCCGAGCTCGATGCCCGCATCAAGGAAACGGGCCACGACAACTGCTACTTCCCGCTCTTTATCCCGATGAGCTTCATCGCCAAGGAGGCCGAGCACGTCGAAGGCTTCGCCAAGGAGATGGCGGTCGTCACCCACCACCGCCTGAAGAACGAGGGCGGCAAGCTGGTGGTCGACCCGGGAGCCAAGCTCGAGGAGCCGCTCATCGTGCGTCCGACCTCGGAGACGATCATCGGCGATGCGTTCCAGCGCTGGATCAAGAGCTATCGCGATCTGCCGCTGCTCATCAACCAGTGGGCCAACGTCGTGCGCTGGGAGATGCGCCCGCGCCTGTTCCTGCGCACCGCCGAATTCCTCTGGCAGGAGGGGCACACCGCGCACGCCGACCGCGACGACGCGATGGCGGAGACGATGAAGATGCTGGAGGTCTATCGCGAGTTCGCAGAAAGCGTGCTCGCCATGCCCGTCATCGCCGGCGAGAAGCCGGCGAATGAGCGCTTCCCGGGCGCCGAAAATACCTACTCGATCGAGGCGATGATGCAGGACGGCAAGGCGCTGCAGGCCGGCACCTCGCATTATCTCGGCACACACTTCGCCAAAGCGCAGAACATCCAGTTCCAGAGCCAGCAGGGCCAGCTCGAATATTGCCATACGACGAGCTGGGGCATGTCGACCCGCCTCATCGGCGGGGTGATCATGACGCACGGCGACGACGACGGCCTGCGCATGCCGCCGAGAATAGCGCCCCGCCAGATTGTCATCGTGCCCATGCTGCGCGACAAGCCCGAGGACAAGGAGCTGCTCGACTACTGTGCTTCGCTCGAGAAGGAGCTGAAAGCCGCCGGCATCCGCGTGCTCGCCGACTTGAAGCCGGTGAAGTCGGCGGAGAAGCGCTGGAACTGGGTGCGCCGCGGCGCGCCAGTGATCGTGGAGATCGGCGGGCGCGATGCGGCCGGCGCTAACGTCACCTACATGCGCCGCGATGCGCTGCGCGATGGCGACAAGATCGCCTCGCACACGCTTGCGCGCGCGGCGTTCGTGGCCGGCGCCGCGGCGCTGCTCGATGACATTCAGGCGCGGCTCTTCGCCGAAGCCAAGGCGCGCCTCGATGGCAACATCGTCACCGGCCTCAAGACGTTCGATGAGCTTGCCGAGTACTTCGGCGCGGCCGAGTCCGAGGACGAAGGCGGCGTCTTCAAGGGCTGGGCGAAGGTCGCCTGGTCGAAGCCCGAAGGCGCCAAGCTGGAGGACATTGCCGAGCGGCTGAAAGCGCTTAAGCTCACGGTCCGCAACGCGCCGCTCGACCAGGAGCGGGCCAAGGGCAAATGTCTGTTCACGGGGGACCCGGCACGCGAGTATGTGCTGATCGGGCGCGCCTATTAGGGGGAGTGCATGCAAGGCGTTGGGGCAAGTGTAGCTTCGATGACGGGCCCGAAAGCCTGGTCCTCGCGCAACGCAATCTGGCCCGATTGCCCAGGTAGCTGTGCTGCGCCGGCAGCTGGTGTGACGATCGAGCGATTCACCATCATTGGCGCAGGGGTCTCGCGCGAATTTCTCGATCTGAATCACACAAGCAAGTCCATGAATGTTCTAGTGTCCCTCATGATTCCGAAGCTCGCGCCTGAGCCTAGCAGCGAGCTCAGGGGAAATTCGGAAACGGGACACTAGGGGGAGCGAGGGAGTTTCGCGGGAATGACAAGCGCCGCCTTGACAGCATCGCGCCAGCCGCCTGCGCCGGGGACGAGCCCCTTTGCCCCCTTCGAGTGGATGCTGGCGCTGCGCTATCTGCGCGCGCGCCGCAAGGAGGGCTTCATCTCCGTCATCGCCGGCTTCTCCTTCACCGGCATCATGCTGGGCGTCGCCACCCTCATCATCGTCATGGCGGTGATGAACGGCTTCCGCAACGAGCTGTTCTCCAAGATCCTGGGTCTCAACGGCCACATCATCGTCAACAAGATCGGCGGCTCGTTCCAGGACTATCCCGACATCGCCAAGCGTATCGTCAGGGTGCCGGGCGTCGAGGCGGCGATGCCGCTGATCGAGGGCCAGGTCATGGTCTCGTCCGCCATGCAGGCGACGGGTGCGCTGGTGCGCGGCATGACGGAGGACAGCTTGCGCTCGCTGCCGCTCGTTGCCGACAACATCCGCTTCGGCACGCTCGACGGCTTCGGCGGGAAGGCTGGCATCGCCATCGGCACGCGGCTTGCCAACATGCTGCGCGTCAACGTCGGCGACACGATCACGCTCGTGTCGCCGCGCGGCGCTCAGACCCCGTTCGGCACCGCCCCGCGCACCAAGCCCTACAAGATCGCAGCGCTGTTCGAGATGGGCATGTCCGAGTACGACCGCACCATGGTCTTCATGCCGCTGCTCGAGGCGCAGCGCTATTTCTCGCGCGGGCCCGAGGTCGACGCGCTCGAGATCGTCGTCAAGGATCCCCAGCAGGTCGACACGATCGTAGAGGGCATCAAGGCGGCGGGCGGGCCCACCGTCCACGTCTCCGACTGGCGCCAGCGCAACGAGACGTTCTTCACGGTGCTCGAGGTCGAGCGCAACGTGATGTTCATCATCCTGTCGCTGATCGTTCTGGTGGCGGCGCTCAACATCATTTCCGGTCTCATGATGCTGGTGAAGGACAAGGGCCGCGACGTGGCGATCCTGCGCACGATGGGGGCGACGCGCGGCGCCATGATGCGCGTCTTCCTCATCACCGGGGCCTCCATCGGCGTCGTCGGCACGCTTGCCGGCCTGGTGCTCGGCATCGTCTTCTGCTTCAACATCGAAGCGATCCGCGAGTTGATCGCCTGGATGACGAGCACCACCGTGTTCGACCCCAACGTCTACTATCTGACCCGGCTTCCCGCCGATATGGACGTGCGCGAAACCACCTCGATCGTCGCCATGGCTCTTGTGCTATCGGTGCTGGCCACGCTTTATCCCTCCTGGCGCGCCTCGACGCTCGATCCGGTGGAAGCCCTGCGCTACGAGTGAGTGATCGCCACATGAACGCATTTGCCGAGGAGCTCAGACCCGTGCGCGAGGCTGCGACGCATACCGCGCTGAGGCTCGATCGGCTGGTTCGCACCTACCGCCAGGGTTCGCGCGTCATTGAGGTGCTGGCGGGGGCCTCCGCCGACATCCACCCCGGCGAGGCGGTGGCGCTCGTCGGCCCGTCGGGCGCCGGCAAGTCGACGCTCCTGCATATCGCCGGCCTGCTGGAGACGCCCGACAGTGGTCACGTCGTCGTCGGCGGGCGCGACTGCACCGGCATGGGCGATCACGAGCGCACGCGCGTGCGCCGGCTGGAGATGGGCTTCATCTATCAGTTCCACCAGCTGCTGCCGGAGTTCTCCGCGCTCGAGAACGTGATGATCCCGCAGATGATCGCCGGTCACGGGCGGCGTCAGGCTGCCGTGCATGCCGACCAGCTGCTGGGGGCGCTGGGGCTTGCCGAGCGCGTCCATCATCGCCCCGCCGAGCTGTCGGGCGGAGAGCAGCAGCGCACGGCGATTGCGCGCGCGCTCGCCAACCATCCCCGCCTCATTCTGGCCGACGAGCCGACCGGCAACCTCGACCCGCACACGGCCGACCACGTGTTCGAGGCGCTCATTCACCTGATCCGCCATACCGGCGTTGCCGCCCTCATTGCCACCCACAACCTCGATCTGGCGCGGCGCATGGACCGCGTGCTGCGCCTGGACGACGGCATCCTGATCGAGGTTCCCCGCAGCGCCATCCATTAGAGCAGCTGGGGCTGCGTCTTTCGGGGACAGCCCCGCGGCGGCGCTTGGGGCCGGCGGGGCCATGCTCTAAAATGGCGCATGACCACACCGAGTCGATCACCATCCGCCGGCGGCGCTACGGCGCGCGCGCAGGCAAGCTTCGTGCACCTCAAGGTGCACTCGGCCTACTCGCTGCTCGAAGGCGCGCTGACGATCCCCAGGCTTGCCAAGCTTTCAGCGGCCTACGGCTTTCCCGCGCTTGCCCTCACCGACAGCAACAACCTGTTCGGCGCCCTGGAGTTCTCCGACAAGATCGCCGACGCCGGCATTCAGCCCATCATCGGCGTGGCGCTCAACGTCGATTTCGAGGAGCGCCAGCCCGATCCGCTCGAGCGCGCGGGCCACGCGCCGCGCCTTGCAGGCGATGGACCCATGGCGCTGCTGGCCATGAGCGAGGCGGCCTACGCCAACCTGATGAAGCTCGTCAGCCGCGCGCACATGGAGGCGGCCGACACGCAAGCCGCCCACACGACCGCCACGGCATTGCAGACGCACGCCGACGGCTTGATCGCGCTGACGGGCGGCCCCGACGGACCGATCGACCGTGCGCTGCGCGAGGGCCAGCGGGCTGTCGCCGAGCAGCGCCTGCTTGTGCTCAAGGCCGCTTTCGGCGACCGGCTCTACGTCGAGGTGCAGCGTCACGGCCTCAAGGCGGAGCACGAGGTGGAGCCGCAGCTTTTGCAGCTCGCTTATGCCCACGAGCTGCCCATCGTTGCCACCAACGAGGCCTACTTCGCCACCCCCGACGACTACGAGGCGCACGACGCGCTCCTGTGCATCGCGGAAGGGCGCTACGTCGTCGAGGACGACCGGCGCCGCGTGACGCGCGAGCACGACTTCAAGAGCGCCGAGGAGATGGCCGCGCTGTTCGCCGACCTGCCCGAGGCTCTGCACCACACCATCGAGATCGCCAAGCGCTGCGCCTTCCGGCCCAAGGGGCGCAAGCCGATCCTGCCCCGCTTCGTGGCCGGCGACGAGACCATCAGCGAGACCGAGCAATCGCGGCTCGAAGCGGCCGAGCTGCGCCGCCAGGCCGAGGAGGGGCTGAAGGATCGCCTCGCCGCCGTCCCGCCGGCAACCGGCTTCACCGTGGCCGACTACGAGGAGCGGCTCGCCTACGAGCTCGACGTCATCGCCCGCATGAAGTTTCCCGGCTACTTCCTCATCGTCGCCGACTTCATCAAGTGGGCCAAGGCGCAGCGCATCCCCGTGGGGCCGGGCCGCGGCTCGGGCGCGGGCTCGGTCGTCGCCTGGGCGCTCACCATCACCGACCTCGATCCGTTGCGCTTCGGGCTGCTGTTTGAGCGCTTCCTCAACCCGGAGCGCGTGTCGATGCCCGACTTCGACATCGACTTCTGCCAGGACCGCCGCGACGAGGTGATCCGCTACGTGCAGGACAAGTACGGGCACGACCGCGTGGCGCAGATCATCACCCACGGCAAGCTGCAGGCGCGCGCCGTGCTGCGCGACGTGGGCCGCGTTCTGCAGATGCCCTACGGGCAGGTCGACCGGCTGTGCAAGCTCGTGCCCAACAACCCGGCCAATCCCGTGACTCTGCCCGAGGCCATCGCCGGCGAGCCCAAGCTGCAGGAGGCGCGCGGCTCCGATCCCCTGGTGGCGCGGCTGTTGGAGATCGCCCAGAAGCTCGAAGGGCTCTATCGCCACGCCTCGACCCATGCTGCCGGCATGGTGATCGCGGACCGGCCGCTCAACGAGCTGGTGCCGCTGACGCGCGACCCAAAATCCAACATGCCCGTCACCCAGTACAACTGGAAGATGGTCGAGGCGGCGGGCCTGGTTAAGTTCGACTTCCTCGGCCTCAAGACGCTGACCGTGCTGCAGAAGGCCGTCGACCTCGTCAAGCGCGGGCGCGGCATCGACGTCGACCTCGCCAAGCTGCCGCTCGACGACCGCAAGACGTTCGAGCTGCTCGCCAAGGCCGATACGGTCGGCGTGTTCCAGCTGGAAAGCACAGGGATGCGCGAGAGCCTCAAGCGGCTGCGTCCGGACCGCTTGGAGGACATCATCGCCATGGTGGCGCTGTACCGCCCCGGCCCCATGGACAACATCCCCACCTACATCAATCGAAAGCACGAGGAGGAGGTGGTCGACTACCTGCACCCGCTGCTGCAGCCGATCCTCAAGGAGACCTACGGCGTCATCATCTACCAGGAGCAGGTGATCCAGATCGCGCAGGTGATGGGCGGCTACACGCTCGGCCAGGCCGACATGCTGCGCCGGGCCATGGGCAAGAAGGACCGCGCGGAGATGCGCCGGCACGAGGCCCGCTTCGTCAAGGGCGCGCTCGAACGCGGCGTGAAGGAGACCGACGCCAAGTACATCTTCGAGCTCGTCAACAAGTTCGCCGGCTACGGCTTCAACAAGAGCCACGCCGCCGCCTACGCGCTCGTGAGCTATCACACCGCCTACATGAAGGCGAACTACCGCGAGGAGTTCCTCGCCGCCTCCATGACGCTCGACATGGGCAATACCGACAAGCTGGCGCAGTTCGCAGCCGAAGCGAGGAAGAGCGGCATCGAGGTGAAGCCGCCGTGCGTCAACGCCTCGGAGGTGGATTTCCTCGCCGAGCCCTCGCCCAAGGCAGACGCGTTCGGCGCCATCCGCTACTCGCTCGCCGCCCTGAAGAACATCGGCGCGGCCGCCGTCGCGACCATCGTCGCGGAGCGGCAGGCGCAAGGCAGCTACGCGAGCCTCGCCGACTTCGCCTCCCGTCTCAATCCCAAGGCGCTCAACAAGCGCGCCCTGGAGACGCTCGCCTCGGCCGGGGCCTTCGACGCCCTGGAAGCCAACCGCGCCCTGGTCGACGCCAACGTCGAGGGCATGCTGGCGCTGGCGCAGCGGCGCGAGGCCAACACCGCGTCCGGCACCGACGATCTCTTCGGCCTGGGCGAGGCGGCTCCGCAGCTCGACTTGAGGCCCGCCCAGGCCTGGACGCCGATGGAGCGCTTGAGCCACGAGTTCGACGCGGTCGGCTTCTACCTCTCCGGCCATCCGCTCGACTCTTACGAGCGCGTCCTGCAGAAGCTCGGCGTCAAGCGCTTCGCCGAGTTCGAGGCGCTGACCGAGCGCGGCTCCTGCGAAGGGCGGCTCGCCGGCATCGTCATCTCCGCGCGCGAGAGGAAATCGCAGCGCGGCAACAAATTCGCCTTCGCCATGTTCTCCGACACGACGGGGCAGTTCGAGGCCGTGGTGTTCTCCGACACGCTCGCCCAATGCCGCGATCTGTTGGAGCCCGGCACGCCGGTGCTGCTCGCCGTCTCGGCCGAGCGCGACGAGGACACCGTTAAGATGCGCGTCGAGGGCCTGGAGGCGCTCGACAAGGCGGCAGAAGGCGTGCAGCGCGGCCTCAAGGTGGTGCTCGACCGGCACGCCCTGCAAAAGAGCGCCGAGCCCATCGCCAAGCTCAAATCCCACTTAAAGCACGGCGGCAAGGGCGAGATCCGCCTGGTCCTGGCGCTGGAGGACCGCGGCCGCGAGATTGAGCTCATCATTCCCGGCCGCTACGACGTCTCGCCCGCACGCGCCGGCATTCTCTCGACGACCCCCGGGGTAGCAGAAGTTTTAGAGATTTGAGCTAGGCTCGAGATCGGCGAGATTGCTTGTGAATTGCGTAAAATGCAGCAGAATTCCTCGATCCCCATCGTTTTGACCGTGGCACTCGGCGTTTGCCTGCTTGCGCCCGCGGCGCAGGCCGGCTCGTGCCCCGCAAATCTCGACCGCGCCACGCGCCTCGTCATCGTCACCGCGCCGAGCATGGGCTCGGCGGAGGCGAGCTTGCGCCGCTATGAGCGCGCCTCGCCGACGGCGAGCTGGTCGTCGCAAGGCTCGTCGGAGCCCGCCGTCATCGGCGCGCAGGGCCTTGGCTGGGGCCATCCTTTCGCGGGGCATGCACAGGGCAGCGAGCCGCTGAAGCAGGAGGGCGACATGCGCACGCCGGCCGGCATCTATCCGCTCGGCGCGACCTTCGGGTTCGCGAAGGACCGCCGCCCCAACTACCTTCATCTGGTGCCCGGCGCGAACTTCTGCGTCCACGATACGAATTCGCCGCTCTACGGGCGGATCGTGCCGCGGAGCACGGCCGGCAACAATGTCAGCGGCGAGGATATGTCGGCGATCCCCGGCTACCGGCACGGTGTCGTCATCGACTATCCGCCCAATCGCGCCGCCAAGGCCGGCTCGTGCGTCTTCGTCCACATCTGGAACGGCGAGGGCGTGGGCACGGCGGGATGCGTGGCGCTGCCCGAGGAGCGGGTCGCTTTCTTGCAGGACTGGACCAAGGGCCGGCACGCGGCGATCGTATCGGCCGACACCGCGGCGCGCTTCAGCGAGTGCCTGCCGGTGGGCACCAGCGTGAGCGGCCGCGCCGAGTGAACCGCGCGCGGCCTGCGTCATTTCCAGAAGATGTCGTAGAGGCTCAGCACGATCTCGATGGCGATCAGCACGATGATGTACCACTCCAGCCGGTGACTGGTGCGCGTCGCCATCAGGTCTGTAATGGTATCGGCGGTGCCGCGGATCACCTCCAGCTTGCGGGCGATGGCACGCCCGCGCTGGGGTAGATCGTACTCGTCGACGAGGCGGGCCCAGAAGCGCTCCAGCTCGGGATGGTCCCACAGCAGATCGGGCTTCTCGTCGAGGTCGACGCGCCGGGCGAGCCGCTGCTGCAGCGTCAGCGCCTCGCCGATCTGCTCCAAAAGCGTGCCGCGCGGGCTCGGCGGCAGGCGCTGCTCCTGCAGCGTGCGCGCGACCGTGTCGATGCGGTCGAAGGTGACGGCGATGCGCCGCTCGTCGTAGGCGAGCGCCACGCTCATCGCCAGGGCCTCGGCGACGAGCAGGAGCCGGTCGCGGTCGGCCGATTTGATCTGCAGCGCTCTCGACGTCGACACGGCCTCGTCCTCGTCGGGCTTGACGATTAGGTGCGCGTTCTCCGTCTCGCGGTCCTCGATTGGGGCGACGATGCGCGCCCCGAGGCTGCGGATCAGCTCCTCCTCCTCCACCGGCGTCATGTTGATGAAGACGGCGGCCCCCGACTTGAACAGCACCACCATGCCGTCGCCGCTGGTGCGGAAGGCCAGCGGCACGCTGGAGACGGCGTCCTCGCGCTCCAGCCCCTTCACCTCGATGCGCTCGCCGAGCTGCAGGGCCCGGACCGAAATTTCCTTGGCGTCCATACGGCTTCCTTAAATGGCCTGTTTGAGCCCGCGACCAAGGCCGCAGGTGCCAGGCTTGTCAACTTGGGGTGTACACTCTATAAGCGCGCTCATCTCACACGCGAGCCTCGTGTTCGGCGGACAGAAAGCCCCGCCAGACGCTCCGGTGGGCCGCTCCCTTACCAAGGGAGAGGCCTTCTAAGGGTTCGCGGAGGATTAACCGGAAAAGGACGACCCTATGACGCTGCCCGCGTTCAACATGCGTCAGCTATTGGAAGCTGGCGTGCACTTCGGCCACCAGTCGCATCGCTGGAACCCCAAGATGGCGCCCTTCATCTTCGGCGCCCGCAACAACATCCACATCATCGATCTGACCCAGACGACGCCGATGCTGCATCAGGCGCTCGTCAAGATCTCCGACACGGTGGCCGGCGGCGGCCGCGTCCTGTTCGTTGCGACCAAGCGGCAGGCCTCCGACTCCATCGCCGAGTCGGCCAAGCGCTCGGCCCAGTACTTCATCAATCATCGCTGGCTCGGCGGCACGCTCACCAACTGGAAGACCATCTCCCAGTCGATCCGCCGCCTGCGCCAGCTCGATGACATCCTCGCCGATCCGCAGGGGCGCACCAAGAAAGAGGTGCTCAACATCACCCGCGAGCGCGACAAGCTCAACCAGGCGCTGGGCGGCATCAAGGACATGGGCGGCACGCCCGACCTGTTGTTCGTCATCGACACCAACAAGGAGAGCATCGCCATCAAGGAGGCGAAAAAGCTCAACATCCCCATCGTGGCCGTGGTCGACACCAACTGCGATCCCGACGGCATCGACTTCCCCGTGCCCGGCAACGACGACGCTGGCCGCGCCATCACGCTCTACTGTGACCTGATCGCGCGCGCGGCGCTCGACGGTCTGGAGCGCAGCCAGTCATCGGCCGGCGTCGACGTGGGTGCCGCCACGGCGCCGCCCGCCGAGCCCCTGCCCGAGGCCGTGAAGGCAGGCCCCGTCGAGTTCAGCGGCATCGAGGCGCCGCGCGGTGAGCCCGACGACCTGAAGCAGATCACCGGCATCACGCCCAAGCTGGAGCAGCGCCTCAACGACGCCGGCGTGTTCCATTTCTGGCAGATCGCCGACCTTGACGCCGAGCAGAGGGGCGCACTCGAGCGCCGCCTGAAGCTCACGGAGCAGATCGAGAAGGAAGACTGGGTCGCGCAGGCCAAGAAGCTGGTCGAGGCCACGGCCGCCTGAGCGGCGCACTCGCGCCGCCACATCACCTTCCTGTCAACCTGCGGGCGTAGCGTTGCGCCGTCCGCCAAACGAAGAGCTTTAGTCATGACGATTTCCGCGAGCCTGGTGAAGGAATTGCGCGATAAGACCGGCGCCGGGATGATGGACTGCAAGACGGCGCTCACGGAGGCCAAGGGCGACATCGAGGCGGCCGTCGATTGGCTGCGCAAAAAGGGCTTGTCGAAGGCCGCCAAAAAGGCGGGTCGCGTCGCCGCAGAAGGGCTCGTCGGCATGGCGGCGTCAGGCAAGACGGGTGCGGTCGTGGAGGTGAACTCCGAAACCGACTTCGTCGCCCGCAACGAGCAGTTTCAGGACATGGTCTTGAAGATCGCCTCGCTGGCCTCCAAGGCCAACGGCGACGTCGCCAAGCTGCTCGCCATGACCTACCCGGACAAGAAGATGACGGTCGAGGAGCAGGTCAAGGAGATGATCGCCACCATTGGCGAGAACATGACCGTGCGCCGCACCGCCGCGCTCAAGGTCGCCAAGGGCGTGGTCGGCTCGTACATGCACAACCAGGCCGCACCGGGTCTGGGCAAGATCGGCGTGCTGGTGGCGCTGGAGTCGGCTGGCAACAACGCCGAAGAGCTGGAGGCGCTCGGCCGCATGATCGCCATGCACGTCGCCGCGGCCAATCCGGTGGCGCTCGATATCGACGGCGTGCCGGCCGAGACGCTTGCGCGCGAGCGCGCGATCCTGGCCGACAAGAACAAGGGCAAACCACCGCAGGTTCTGGAGAAAATCCTGGCAGGCGGCCTCAAGAGCTACGCCAAGGAGAACTGCCTTCTGGACCAGGCCTTCATCCACGATCCTTCAAAGAGCGTGTCCCAGATCCTCAAGGAGGCCGAGGGCAAGGTCGGCGCCCCACTCAAGATCAGCGGCTATGTGCGCTATGCTCTGGGCGAAGGCATCGAGAAGAAGGACGACGACTTCGCCGCCGAGGTGGCCGCGGCCGCCGGGGGCTAGACCTGCCTCCGGTGAACCGCCTCTAGGCGAATCCGGGCTTGATGCGCTAGTTAGGACCGGCCGGCCGGCCTCCGGTCGCCCGGCGCTGCGCTTTGGGTGAGGCGAGGAGGCGGCGGGCATGGCAGCTAGCGGGGCAGCAGGCAGGCCGACAGGCAGATCGGGTCTCGTCTACAAACGGGTGCTCTTGAAGCTCTCCGGCGAGGCCCTGATGGGCAAGAACGGCTACGGGATCGACGTGGCCGTGGCCGACCGGCTCGCCCGCGACGTGGCGGAAGCCGTGACCGGCGGCTGCCAGGTTGCCGTCGTGGTCGGCGGCGGCAACATCTTCCGCGGGCTCGCCGGGGCCGCCAAGGGCATGGACCGGGCGACCGCCGACTACATGGGCATGCTCGCCACCGTGATGAACGCTTTGGCGCTGCACAATGCGCTGGAGCGCGCCAATTGCCCCGCGCGCGTCCTGAGCGCCATTCCCATGCCCACGGTGTGCGAAAGCTACGTACGCCCCAAGGCCTTGCACCACCTGGAGCGGGGGCGGGTGGTCGTCTTCGCGGCTGGCACCGGCAACCCGTTCTTCACCACCGACACCGCGGCGACGCTGCGGGCCATCGAGATGGACTGCGAGGTAGTGGCAAAGGCAACTCAGGTCGACGGCGTCTATGACGCCGATCCGCACAAGAACCCCGATGCCAAGCGCTTCGACCGTCTGGGTTATGCCGATGTATTGGCACGAAACCTCAAGGTGATGGACGGCGCCGCGATCGCCCTTGCTCGCGACAACGGACTTCCGGTAATTGTGTTCTCAATCGAGGAGGCAGGCAGCCTGCACAAGGTGTTGCGGGGAGAAGGGCGCTCCACCATCATTGAAGGCGCGCCCGGAAGCCAACGATAAGCCGGCCCGCGGCAGAGCCGCTGCCGCGTTCCGAGGTGGAGCCATAGGCCGCCTCGACATGTTTGCCCTGGCGCGGCGAACGCGCCGAAGGAGAGGAAATGCAGACCGGCCCCTTTGACCTCAACGAGCTGGAGAAGCGCATGCGCGCCTCTCTCGATGCGCTCAAACGCGAATTTTCAGGCTTGCGTACCGGGCGCGCCAGCACGCATTTGCTCGACCCCGTGCAAGTTAGCGTCTATGGCTCCAAGATGCCGCTCAACCAGGTGGCGACCGTTTCCGTGCCCGAGCCGCGCACCATTTCGGTGCAGGTCTGGGACAAAAGCAACATCTCGGCCGTCGACAAGGCCATCCGCGAGGCCAACCTCGGCCTCAACCCGATCGTGGACGGAACACTCATCCGCCTGCCAATTCCGACGCTGACGGCCGACCGGCGCCAGGAGCTCGCCAAGCTCGCGCACAAGTATGCCGAGCAGTCCCGCGTCGCCGTGCGCACCGTGCGCCGCGACGGAATGGAGCTGCTCAAGAAGCTGGAAAAAGACGCAAAGATGAGCCAGGACGATCATCACAAGGCATCGGCCCGCGTGCAGGAGCTTACCGACAAGCTGATAAAGGAGATCGATGAGACGCTCGCGACCAAGGAAAGCGAGATCCACAAGGTCTGACCTGCGCAGGGGGGTCGGCGCGGCCCGAATTCTTGGCTATCCTGGCATTTGTAGTGCTTGCAACCGAAAGCCTGCCCGCCCGTGACGGAAATCAGCGAAAAAACCGGCGACCAGGAGCCCGATCACGCTCACCCCCGTCACGTCGCCATCATCATGGATGGCAACGGGCGCTGGGCGAGCCGGCACGGTCTGCCGCGCTCGGTCGGGCACCGCAAGGGCGTCGAGGCGGTGCGCCGCACGGTGCGCGCGGCGATCGAGCTGGGGATACCCTACCTTACGCTCTACAGCTTCTCGTCTGAGAACTGGTCGCGGCCCGTCGAGGAGATCGACGACCTGATGGGGCTGATGAAGCGCTTCATCCGCCGCGACCTGGCGGAGCTGCATCAGGCCGGCGTGCGCATCCGCGTGATCGGCGAGCGCCACAACGTCGATCCCGAGCTCATGACGCTGATCGACGAGGCGTGCGAGCTGACAAGCTGCAACAAGGCGCTCACGCTCGTCATCGCCTTCAACTACGGGGCGCGGGCCGAGCTCGCCAAGGCGGCGCGCAGGCTCGCCGAGGAGGTGGCCGCCGGCCGCATCAAGCCCGAAGCCATCACGGTCGAGGCGCTCAGCGGTGCGCTCGACACCGCCGACATCCCCGATCCCGATCTGCTGGTGCGCACCAGCGGCGAGATGCGGCTTTCCAATTTCCTGCTCTGGCAAGTCGCCTACACCGAATTCGTGTTCATCGACGCCTGCTGGCCGGAGTTCGGCCGCGAGCTGCTCGAGGAGGCCATCGCCCGCTTTCGTGCGCGCGACCGCCGCTTCGGCGGCCGCCCCAAGCGCTCGATGGCGTGAGGCATTAGCATGTCCGACAACACGGCTGTTACCGAGACGAGCCGGCGCGCCGGCCGCGGGCTGCCTGAGAATCTCAAGTGGCGCATCATCTCGGGCACCGTGCTGGCAGCGATTGCATTTGCCCTCGCCTACGCCGGCCCCATGGCGTTTGCAGCGCTCATCCTGTTGGTTGCGCTGCTCATCACCTGGGAGTGGGGCCGCATGGTGCGCGGCACCGCCACCGATCTCGCCTTTGTCATCCACGCCGTTGCCGTCGTGGCTGCCATTATTCTTGCTGCGGCCGGCTATGCCGACCTGGGCGTCGCCGCATTGGTGACCGGCGCGATTATTCTGGTTCCTCTCGTTTTCGGGCGCGGCGCCCGGCTTTCGGCGCTGGGCGTCTTTTACGTCGGGCTGCCGGCGGTCTCGCTTCTGTGGCTGCGCCTGGACGAGCCTTACGGTCTTGCCGCAGTGCTGCTGGTGTTCGCCATCGTGTGGACCTCCGACATCGCAGCTTATGCCGCGGGACGGCTGATCGGTGGTCCGCGGCTGTGGCCCCGGATCTCGCCCAACAAGACGTGGGCCGGCCTGATCGGCGCGGTCACGGCCAGCGCGATCGTGGCAGCGCTCCTGGCTCCGTTGCTTGCTGACGCTTCGCCGTTGCGATTGGCGATCACCGGTTTTTGCCTCAGCCTGATCGCCCAGATGGGGGATTTGGGGGAGTCGGCTCTCAAGCGCCTGTTCGGCATCAAGGATGCCAGCCACCTGATCCCGGGGCACGGCGGCTTCATGGACCGCATGGACAGCATCGTCGCCGTTGCCGTCGCCGCGGCATTGTCTGCGCTCGCCGTTGGCCCGCACGCGCCGGCACACGCCCTGCTGTTTGGCGTCTGATGCCGCACGCACCCAAAGCTGCCGTGTCGCGCCCCAGCATGGCGGCGTCGGCGGCGGATGCCCTTGGCGGTAGCGGCCCGCGCAGCCTTACGATCCTCGGCGCAACGGGCTCGATCGGCAAGAGCACGCTCGACCTGATCATGCGCAACCGCCAGTCCTTCGAGGTCGTCGCGCTCACCGCGCAAAAGAACGTGGCCGCGCTGGCGCGGGCGGCCAGAGAGGTCCGCGCGCGCCTCGCCGTCATTGGCGACGTCGCATGCTATGGCGAGCTCAAGGCGGAGCTTGCAGGCACCGGCATCAAGGTCGCGGCCGGTCAAGCGGCTGTCATCGCGGCGGCCGCCGAGCCGGCCGATTGCGTCATGGGGGCGATCGTCGGTGCGGCCGGCCTCGAGCCGACGTTCGAGGCCGCGCGCCAGGGGCGGCGACTGGCGCTTGCCAACAAGGAATGCCTCGTGTCGGCCGGGGCGGTGTTCATGCGCGCGGTCGAGCGGGCGGGAACCGAGCTCATCCCCGTCGACAGCGAGCATTCCGCCGCCTTGCAGGCGCTCGAGGGGGCGCTGCCGGAAAGCATCGAGAAGGTCACGCTGACCGCATCGGGCGGACCGTTCCGCACTTGGACGCCCGAGCAACTCGCGCGCGCCACGCCGGACGAGGCGCGCTGCCACCCCAACTGGTCCATGGGCGCAAAGATTTCCGTCGATTCGGCCACGCTCATGAACAAGGGGCTGGAGCTGATCGAGGCCTATCACCTCTTTCCCGTGGAGCCGCATCAGCTGGGGATAGTTGTGCATCCCCAGTCGATCGTGCATTGCCTCGTCAGCTATATCGACGGCTCGGTGATCGCGCAGCTGTCCAACCCGGACATGCGCACGCCTATCGCACTGGCGCTGACTTGGCCGCGCCGCATGAGCACCCCAACGGAGAGACTCGATCTGGTGAAGCTGGGCAGCCTGAGTTTCGAGGCCCCCGACGAGGGGCGCTTTCCCGCCCTGCGTCTGGCGCGCGAGGCCCTGGTGTGCGGGGGAACGGCGCCTGCCGTGCTCAATGGCGCAAACGAGGTGTCTGTCGAGGCCTTTCTCGCCGGCCGCATCCCCTTTCCCGATATTGCGCGCATTGTCGCGGAATGCCTCGAAGCGGCACACGCACGGGGGCTCACGGGAGCCGCGGAGAGCCTTGGCGACATTTTGGCAGCGGACAAGGAGGCCCGGCGGCTGGCACGGTCTCTGCTTCAACCCCATGTGTCGTCTGAGGGCAACGGTAGCCGGTAACCATGCCGCCAAATTGGTGGTCGGGACAGAAATGGACGCATTTGCCGGATAGAGCTGCGGAATCAGCCAGGCGGTGCCCAACACAGGCGAGAGAGAAATAGGAGCGCAATGCTAACGCTGTCGAATCTGGCCAACTCGACGTCGGGGGTTCTCCTCGCGGTCTTCGCATTCATTGTCGTGCTGAGCATCGTGGTCTTCGTGCACGAGTTCGGCCACTTCCTGGTCGCGCGCTGGTGCGGCGTCGCCGTGAAGACGTTCTCGATCGGTTTCGGCCGGGAGATCTGGGGCTTCAACGACCGCAAGGGCACGCGCTGGCGTCTCGCCTGGATCCCGCTGGGGGGCTACGTCAAGTTTCTCGACGATGAGAACGCCGCCAGCCAGCCCTCAAAGGACGCCCTCGCCCACATGACCCCGGCAGAGCGCGCGGGGGCTTTTCAGACCAAGCCCCTGTGGCAGCGCGCCGCCGTCGTGTCCGCGGGGCCGATGGCAAATTTCATCCTCGCCGTCCTCATCTACACCGCCATCAACCTGACGGTGGGCGTGCGCACCATGGTGCCGCAGGTCGGCGAGGTAATGCCGGATATGCCGGCGGCCGCGGCCGGTTTCGAGCCCGGCGACATCATCACGAGCATCGATGGGTGGAGCATCGAGAGCTTCGAGGACGTGCAGAGGATCGTGAGCATCAACGGCGGCCGCCTGCTGCGGTTCGGCGTCGACCGCGAGGGTCGCGAGCTCACCTTCGACATCACACCGCAGATCCGCGAGCAGAAGGACAGCTTCGGCGGCACCTTCCGGCGCGGCCTGATCGGCGTCAAGCCCTCGCTCTCGCCGTCGGCGGTGGAGGCCAAGCGGGTCGGGCCCGTGGAGGCGCTGCGGCTCGGCGTGCGCGAGACCTACACCAACATAGCGCAAACGCTGCAGGGCATCGGCGATATCATAATGCGCCGGCAGACCGCCGATCAGATGGGCGGTCCCATCCTCATGGCCGAGGTGACGGCCAAGGTCGCCGAGCTCGGCATCGAGCCGATGCTGCTGTGGATAGCATTCATTTCAGCCAATATCGGCTTCCTCAATCTGCTGCCGATTCCCGTGCTCGACGGCGGCCATCTTTTGTTCTACGCGATCGAAGCCGTGCGCCGGCGCCCGCTCAGCCAGCGCATGCAGGAAATCGGTTTTCAGATCGGAATCGCGCTGGTCCTGATGTTGATGGTCTATGTCAACATGAACGACTTGCTGCGGGTCTGGCGACGCCTGATGGGGGATGGATAAAATGCCGTTCAGTGACGTAATCTTGCCACTTCCGCACCCCTTGCTGAAACGTTAAAAGGCAAGGTGTCGAGAGGGAGTGCGCCCGCAAAAGAATCGCCTCTTTAATGGCGTTCAAGCGCGCTGACTGGTCATGAGTGGTGCGGTGGTCCGAAGCCGACGGCTGCCGCAACCGAGGGGGAGTTCGGCAATAACGAGGGCATAGCCGCGAATGCCTCTGGTACGCATCATTAAGGTGAGAGTGCGTCGCCTCCTGTTGCTTCTGGCGCTCATCTCACCGGGGGTCGTGTGCGCCAACGCAATCCTTACAGCTGAACCCGCTTTCGCCCAGGCAGCGACCGTGCGGAGCATCAGCGTGGAAGGCAACCGCCGCGTCGAGCCGGAGACGGTCCGCTCCTACATGAAATTGAACGTGGGCGACGCCTACGATCCGGCCAGGGTGGACGCGTCGATCAAGGCGCTGTTCGCCACGGGTCTGTTCTCCGACGTGCGCATCGACCGCTCCGGGGCCGATGTCATCGTGACGGTCGTCGAGAACCCGGTCATCAATCAGATCGCGTTCGAGGGCAACAGCGAGATCGATACCGAGACGCTGCGCAACGAGGTGCAGCTCAAGCCGCGTTCGGTGTTCACGCGTGCGCGCGTCCAGGCCGACGTTCAGCGCGTCCTCGACGTCTACCGCCGCCAGGGACGCTACGCAGCCTCGGTCGAGCCCAAGATCATCGAGCTCGAGCAGGATCGCGTGAACCTCGTCTTCGAGATCGCCGAGGGCAGCGCCACCAAGGTCAAAGGCATTCACTTCGTCGGCAATCACGCCTTCAGCGATTCCCAGCTGCGTGACGTCATCTCCACGACGGAGAAGGGCTGGCTCGACTTTCTGAAAGGCACCAGCGTCTACGACCCCGACCGCATGAGCCTCGACCGCGAGCTGCTGCGCCAGTACTACCTCAAGAACGGCTATGCCGACACGCAGATCACGGCGGCCAACGCCGAGCTCGACCGCGATGGCTCCGGCTTCTTCGTCACCTTCGCGATCGAGGAAGGCGAGCGCTACGACTTCGGCGACATCACGGTCGAGAGCACCGTGGCGGCGATCGAGCCCGCCGCCTTCCGCGGCGAGCTGCTCACCGAGGCGGGCGACACCTACGACGCCCAGCGCATCGACAAGTCGGTCGAAGCCCTGACCGTCGCCGTCTCCGAGAAGGGCTATGCCTTCGCCCGCGTGCGGCCGCAGGCGCAAGCCGATCCCGTGACCCGCAAGATCAACCTCAACTACGTGATCGAGGAGGGGCCGCGGGTCTACATCGAGCGCATCAACATCGCCGGCAACACCCGCACCAAGGACTACGTGATCCGCCGCGAGTTTCGCGTGGCCGAGGGTGACGCCTACAACCCGCTCATGGTCGATCAGGCCAAGAAGCGCCTGACCAACCTCGGCCTGTTCAAGAACGTGGACGTCAAGAGGCGCCCCGGCTCGGCCCAGGACAGGGTGATCCTCGACGTGGGTGTGGTGGAGCAGTCGACCGGTGAGCTGTCGTTCGGTGCCGGCTACTCGACCGCTGAAGGCGTCATCGGCGATGTCAGCATCACCGAGCGCAACCTGATGGGCAACGGCCAGTTCCTGCGGCTGCAGCTCTCAGGCTCGCTGGAGCGCTTGCAGGTGCAACTGGGCTTCACCGAGCCCCGGTTCCTCGACCGCAACTTGGCGGCCGGATTCGACCTGTTCCACAAGGAGATCGACCAGACCAGCCAGTCGGGCTTCAGGAGCCGCAGGACGGGCGGTGGCGTGCGCCTCGGTTTCCCGCTGTCGGAACAGCTGTGGATGCAGACCAACTATACCCTGTCGCGGGACGAGATTTTCGACGTGGTGGATACTGCATCGCTCGCCATCCGGGAAGCGGAAGGCGCCGCTTTCACCTCGCTCATCGGCACGACCGTGACCTATGACCTGCGCAACCATCCCAAGAACCCCACCAAGGGGCTGTTCTTCCAGGCGGGAACCGACTTTGCCGGCGTCGGCGGCGACGTTCAGTACGTAAGCATGGCGGCCGAGGCGCGCGGCTACTATCCGATCACCGAGAACATCACCTTCGTGACCCGCGCCATCGGCGGCCACATCCTGGGCTGGGGCGGCCAGGACGTGCGCCTGATCGACCTGTTCTTCAAAGGCGGCGAGACGGTGCGCGGCTTCGACCGGGCCGGCTACGGTCCGCGCGACCTCAATACCAATGACGCACTCGGCGGTATGACCTACTGGGCGACGACGGCGGAGATCCGCTTCCCCATCCCCTTCGTTCCCGACGATCTGGGGATCTCCGCTGCGGTGTTCGCGGACGCCGGCTCGCTGTGGGGCGCCGGCGCCGGCGCAAAGGACAATTCGGGGACACCCTGCGATCCCGGCAACACAACCTTCGTCTGCCTCGCCGACGGCTCGGCCATCCGCTCCTCGGTCGGTGCCAGCATCATGTGGGCCTCTCCGGTCGGCCCTATTCGTATGGACTTTGCCAAGGTCCTTACCAAAGAGTCCTACGACGAAGAGCAGTTTTTCCGCTTCGGCGCGGCAACGAAGTTCTGATATTCCAGTCCCGATGCTATGAAGGACTCCGCGCGGGCTGAGCGCGGGATCGCGCTTGATGGGAGCCGTTGGCTTCCGTCGGGAACGCGGGCTTTGCTAACAGCCTTGAGAGCATCAGGAGCAGGGCCCCCTTCCAGGCCCTGGGCCGAGTGGAGCAGCGCCCGGGCGCTGGTTTTCTTGCATGGAGCATCCTTGCATGGAGCATCCCGGTTTCTTTGAGCGGGCCGGGCCGTTCTCCTTGGCAGAGATCGCCAAAGCGACGAATGCCGAGCTCGGCGCCGGCGCCGATGCGGCGATGCCGATCGAGGATGTCCGCGCCTTGTCCGATGCCGGGCCGCGTCACCTCACCTTCCTCGACAACCGCAAGTACATCGGCAGGATGCAGGAGACGCGCGCGGGCGCCTGCCTGGTGCTGCCGGAGTTTGCTGCGCGCGTGCCGCAGGGCACCGTAGCGCTGCCGACGCCGGAGCCCTACCGCGGCTTCGCGCTGGCGCTCAAACTGTTCTACCGGGATGCCCTGCAACCGAAGGTGGCGGGCAGCGGATCGCGGCCGGAGATCGACCCGACCGCCGCGTTGGAGGAGGGGGTTACAATCGAGCCCGGTGCCATCGTCGGCCCTGAGGCCCGTATCGGGCGGGGCACCCGGCTCGCCGCCGGCGCCGTCGTCGGCTACCGGGTCTCGATCGGGCGCGACTGCTACGTCGGGTCGGGTGCCACCGTCGTCCACACGCTCATCGGCGACAGGGTGGTCCTGCACGCCGGCGTTCGCATCGGGCAGGACGGCTTCGGCTTCGCCATGGGCGGCCAGGGGCACCTAAAGGTGCCGCAGATCGGCCGCGTGGTGATCCAGAACGACGTTGAAATCGGGGCCAACACCACGATCGACCGGGGCGCGCTTAAGGATACGGTTATCGGCGAGGGGACCAAAATTGATAATCTGGTGCAAATCGGGCACAACGTCATCGTTGGCCGCCACTGCGTGATCGTCGCCCACACGGGCATTGCCGGCTCCACCGAGCTTGGTGACTTCGTCGTCATGGGAGGGCAATCGGGCACGGTCGGGCACATCAAGATCGGAAGCGGCGCCCAGATCGGCGGCGCGGCGCACCCCACCAAGGATGTCCCGGCCGGCGCGCGCATGGGCGGCACTCCGGCGCGTCCACTGACGCAATGGGGCCGGGAGCTCGCCTTTCTCAGGCGGCTTGCAAAACGGGGCTACAAGGACCCCGGCACGGACGAGAATGGCGGTTGAGCGCGCCGATGAGTTGATGGCAATGCGGGCGGCGGCAGTTTGACGAGGTGCACGGAGCATGAACGACATGGGTGAGCCAAAAGCCAATTCAACGCTCGGGACGGCGGACATCATCCGCGTCTTGAAGCTGTTGCCGCACCGATATCCCTTCCTCATGCTCGACCGCATCTACGACATGGACGGCGATGCGAGCTGCGTCGGGGTCAAGAACGTGACGATCAACGAGCCGTTCTTCCAGGGCCACTTCCCCCAATACCCGGTGATGCCGGGCGTGCTCATCATCGAGGGCCTGGCGCAGACGGCGGGCGCCTTGTGCGTGCACAGCCTGGGCGAGAACTACCGGGCCGAGCTCGTCTACTTCATGGCCATCGACCGGGCCAAGTTCCGCAAGCCGGTGCTGCCGGGCGACCAGATCCACTACCACGTGAAGAAGATCCGCAACCGCGGCCGCGTCTGGCGGTTCTTCGGCGAGGCTAAAGTGGACGGCAAGACGGTAGCCGAGGCCGAGGTCTCAGCCATGCTCGCCGACACCGCCGAGGCTCGAGCGTTTGCAGCAGGTAAGCATGGGTGAGATGAGTGCCCATCCCACGGCGGTTATCGAGGCAGGCGCCAAGCTCGGCTCGGATGTGAAGATTGGCCCCTATTGCGTGGTAGGGGCCGAGGTCTCACTCGGCGACGGCGTGGAGCTCATTAGCCACGCGGTGGTCGCCGGCCGCACCACCGTGGGCGCGCGCACGCGCATCTTTCCCTTCGCCTCGGTCGGTCACCAGCCGCAGGACCTCAAGTACAAGGGCGAGGCCTCGACCCTTTCGGTGGGGGCGGACTGCCTCATCCGCGAGGGCGTCACCATCAATCCCGGCACCGAGGGCGGGGGCATGGAGACCACCGTCGGCGACCGTTGCGCCTTTCTCGCCAACTCCCACGTCGGGCACGACTGCCACGTGGGCAGCAACGTGGTCTTCTCCAACAACGTGATGCTGGCCGGCCATTGCACCATCGGCGACTTCGCCATTCTGGGGGGCGGGGCGGCCGTCATCCAGCATGCGCGCGTGGGGGCGCACGCCTTCCTGGGCGGCATGTCGGGCCTGGAGAACGACCTGATCCCCTATGGCATGGCGCTCGGCAACCGTGCGCACCTGTCGGGGCTCAACATCGTCGGCCTGCAGCGGCGCGGCTTCTCGCGCAACGACATCCACGATTTGCGCCGCGCCTACCGGCTTCTGTTTGCCGATGAGGGCACCCTGGTGGAACGCATGGAGGATGTGTCGCAGGAGTTCGCATCGCACCCCATCGTCCAGGAGATCCTCGAGTTCATCCGCGCCGGCGGCAAGCGCAGCCTGTGCACGCCGCGGGAAGCGGCCGAGGCCTGAGGGCCCGAGCCAGCCATGCCATCGCCCGCACCGCCACCTGAAACGCACGCCGTCGGCATCCTGGCCGGTGGCGGCGGCCTGCCGCGCGAGATCGCAGAGCAGGTGGTGGCGCGCGGGGGCGCGGTGCACATCGTGGCGATTGCGGGCGAAGGGGGCGACGACCTGTCGGCATTTCCGCTGACCACCGTCGGGTGGGGCAAGATCGGCGCAATGGTGCGCGCCCTCAAGGACGCCGGATGCAGGCAGCTCGTCATCGTCGGGTCGGTGACCCGCCCCGACCTTGCAGCTCTGCGGCCGGACATGGGGTTTGTGCGTAATCTGCCGGCGATCCTGCGCATCATCGCGGCCGGTGGAGACGACAGCGTGCTCTCCCGCGTCGTGCGCTTTTTCGAGGCTCAGGGCTTCGAGGTGGTCGGGCCTGCGCAGGTGGTGCCCGAGCTGCTCGTGGGCGAGGGACCAATCGGCCGCGTTGCCGCGACGCCAGAGGACGCGGCCGACGTTGCGCTGGGTTTCGACATCATCCGTACCCTGGGGCCGTTCGACGTGGGCCAGGCCGTCGTCGTCGCCGGCGGGGCTGTCGAGGCGATCGAGGGTGCGGAAGGGACCGATGCCATGCTGCAACGCGTGGCCGCGCAACGCCGCGCGAGCGCGGCCTCCGGCTCGGCGCGCAGGGGCGTGCTCGTCAAGCGTCCAAAGCCCGGGCAGGAGCTGCGCGTCGACCTGCCGGCCATCGGTCCCGATACCGTGCAGCGCGCCGTCGAGGCGCGGCTGGCCGGAATCGCCGTGCTCGCCGGGGGCGCGCTCGCCGCGGCACGCGAACGGCTGGTGACGGACGCGGACGCAGGCGGCATCTTCGTCCAGGGGTTCGGCGATCAAAGGACGCAAGCAAGGGCCCGTGTGCCGGCGGAGTGGCGCTGCGTGCGGCTTGGCAACCGCGCAGCGAGCGCGCGGCAGGGCACCGATGCCGGCAAGGGCGCCGATCTCCTGGAGGCGCTCGCACCCCTGGCGGTGAGCCGCGGGGCCGTGGTCGACCGCGGTCATGTGCTTGCCGTGGAAGGCGGAGAAGGCATTGCCGCGCTCCTTGAGCGCGCCGGCTCCCTGCGCCAATGGGGGCGCCGGCGCTGGGCCCGCTCCTCCGGCGTGGCGGTGTTGCGCGAGGCGGCCGATCTGGTGCCGAGCATTGCCGATGCGGCGGCGGCCGGGCTGGCGGGCCTCGTCGCAATCGGCGTCCCGCTGGCAGCGCCGGCACCCGAAGACGTTGCCAACAATGACGATGACAACAACGACCGGGCAAAGGACGCCGACCGGCTCGGGCTCTTCATGGCGGCGCTGACGCCTCCCGAGGCAAGCCCATGACCCTGCGGGAGAAACTTGCGCGCATGGGCGAGGAGACGGCCGCGGCAAGGCCGGTGCGGAGAGTTCGAGCGCCGAGCGGGGAGGAGCTGCGGCTCTTTCTCGTCGCCGGCGAGCATTCGGGCGATGCGCTCGGCGCCAGCCTCATGGCGGCGCTCAACCGGCAGCGCAAGGGCCGTGTGCATTACCTCGGCGTCGGCGGGGAGGACATGGAGCGCGAGGGCCTCGCCTCCCAGTTCCCGCTGTCGGACGTCGCCGTCATGGGACCGTTGTCGATCCTGCCGCGGCTGCCGCGCATCATCTCCCGCGTGCACCGCACCGTCGATGCCGCCGTGGCGGCCGAGCCCGACGCCGTCGTCATCATCGACGCGCCCGAGTTCACCCACCCGATCGCCAAACGCATCCGCAGGCGGGCGCCGCTCGTCCCCGTCATCGACTACGTCTCGCCCAGCGTCTGGGCCTGGCGCCCCGGCCGCGCCCGCAAAATGCGCCGCTATGTCGATCACGTGCTGGCGCTATTGCCGTTCGAGCCGGCGGCGCACCAGCGCCTGGGCGGCCCGCCCTGCACCTACGTCGGTCATCCGCTGATCGAGCGCATCAGCTGGCTGTGCGATCTCGATCCCTGGCCGCTGGCGCAAAAGCTGAAGCTCGATCGCAACCGACTGGTCCTCGTCGTGCTGCCGGGCAGCCGCGCCTCGGAGGTCGGCAGGCTCATGGAGCCGTTCGGGCAGACTGTGGAGCTGCTGCGCGCGCGTGGGATCGTGCCCCAAGTGATTATTCCCGTGGTTCCGCACCTGCGTGAGCTGGTGGAGTCGCAGCTGCGCACCTGGACCACGAAGCCGCATCTGGTCGACAGCGAGGCGGACAAGTTCCGCGCCTTCAAGCTGGCGCATGCCGCGCTGGCCGCCTCGGGCACGGTGACGCTGGAGCTGGCGCTCGTCGGCACGCCCATGATCGTCGCCTATCGGGTCGACGCGGTGGCCGCGCTCATGCGCTTCCTGCTCAAGGTGCCATCGATCGTGCTCGCCAACCTGGTGCTGGGGGAGAATGCCTTTCCCGAGTTCATTCAGGAGGACTGCACGCCCGAGCATCTGTCCGCCGCGCTCGAGCTGCTCTTGCGCGACACGCCCGAGCGCAGAGCACAGGTGGAGGCGCTTTCGCGCATCCCGGCGCAGATGGTGGGCCCCGGCGAGGCGCCGAGCGACGTTGCGGCGCAGGTGGTGCTGCACTACGCCGAGCACGGCCGCCAGCTGCGGGCGTGAAGGCTGTTTTTCCGCAAAGCGAACGGGCCAGACCCTCCGGATCTGGCCCCTGCCGACACCGTCGGCGTTGCGGATGGCAGATCAGCCGCGCTCGTCGATGGGCACGAAGTTGCGCTCCGTCGAGCCGGCATAGAGCTGGCGCGGACGGCCGATGCGCTGCTCGGGGTCCTCGATCATCTCCTTCCACTGGGCGATCCACCCCACCGTGCGGGCGATGGCGAACAGCACCGTGAACATCGACACGGGGAAGCCGAGCGCGCGCAGCGTGATGCCCGAATAGAAGTCGATGTTGGGATAGAGCTTCTTCTCGATGAAGTACTCGTCCTGCAGCGCGATGCGCTCCAGCTCCATGGCCACCTCGAGCAGCGGCTCGTTGTGGGTGCCGAGCGCGTCCAGCACCTCGTGGCAGGTCTTCTGCATGACCTTGGCGCGCGGATCGTAGTTCTTGTAGACGCGGTGGCCGAAGCCCATCAGCCGGAAGCCCGAGCTCTTGTCCTTGGCCTTCTTCACGTACTCGGGGATGCGGTCGACGGAGCCGATCTCGGCCAGCATGTTGAGGGCGGCCTCGTTGGCGCCGCCGTGCGCCGGTCCCCACAGGCAGGCAATGCCGGCGGCGATGCAGGCGAACGGGTTGGCACCCGACGAGCCGGCGAGCCGCACGGTCGAGGTCGAGGCGTTCTGCTCGTGGTCGGCGTGCAGAATGAAGATGCGGTCGAGCGCCTTGGTCAGCACCGGGCTTCCCATATACGGCTCGCAGGGGATCGCAAAGCACATCTGCAGGAAGTTGGAGGTGAAGTCCAAATCGTTGCGCGGGTAGATGAAGGGCTGGCCGATGGCGTACTTGTAGGCCATCGCCGCGATGGTCGGCATCTTGGCGATCATGCGGTGGCTCGCAACCGCCCGCTGCTCGGGGTCGTTGATGTCGGTTGAGTCGTGGTAGAACGCCGAAAGCGCGCCCACGACGCCGACCATCACCGCCATCGGGTGCGCGTCGCGGCGGAACCCGGTGAAGAAGCGCGCCATCTGCTCGTGGAGCATCGTGTGCCGCGTGATGGTGTTGCGGAAGCTGTCGAACTGCTCCTTCTTGGGCAGCTCGCCGTGCAACAGCAGATAGCAGGTCTCCAGGAAGCTCGACTGCTCGGCCAGCTGGTCGATCGGGTAGCCGCGATAGAGCAGCACGCCCTTGTCACCGTCGATGTAGGTGATGCGCGAGACGCAGTTGGCCGTCGAGGTGAAGCCCGGATCGTAGGTGAAGCAGCCGGTGTCGCGATAGAGCCGGCCCACGTCCACCACGCTGGGGCCCAGCGTGCCGTCGCGCACGGGCATCTTGGTCGTCTTGCCGTCGAGCTGCAGCTCGGCTTCGACCTGGGTGGCGGGAGCTTCGGCCGACTTTTCCTGAACGTTCATGGCACGTCTCCCTGTGACACCTGGCGGCGAAGTAGGTTCGCTAGAATTCCAAGGCCTCCCGGTGAGCGATACAAGCAGCGTTCCCTGTGATTTTTTGTCGTTCTGGTGCCGGAGGGCCGTCGGCCCGCAAACCCGGCAAGGTCCGAACCTTCTACACTATTTTCGCACCGCAACATAGACGTCTTGCAACGCGCGAAATGGTTGCTGGGTATGTGGAAACGATTAACGATCAAGCAAGCTCACGCGGCCTGATCGCGGATGCGCGCCAGGGCCTCGTCGCGCCCGAGCACGGCCATGACGTCGAACACCGGGGGCGACACCGTCTTGCCCGTCAGCGCCGCGCGCAGCGGCTGTGCAACCTTGCCAAGCTTGGCGCCGGCCGCTTCCGCATAGGTGCGTACGATGCCCTCGAGCTGGAGCGCCTGCCAGGGCTCGGCTGCCTCCAATTTGGGCAGTAGCGCTGCAAGCTTCTCACGCGCGGGCGCATCAAGCAGCGCGGCCGCCTTGTCGTCGAGCGCGATCGGGCGCTCGGCGAAGAGAAATCTTGCCCCTTCCAGAAGCTCGCGCAGCGTCTTGGCGCGCTCCTTCAAACCCGGCATCGCCGCGAGCAGCTTGGCGTGCATGTCGGCGTCGAGCCGCTCCAGGATCTGCGTCCCGTCGGCGACGAAAGGCAGAAGATCCTCCAGCCGGTGCATGAGCTCCAGGTCGCTTGCCGCCCTGATGTAATGGCCGTTGAGGTCCTCCAGCTTGGCGAAGTCGAAGCGCGCGGGCGAGCGGCCGATGCCGGGCAGGTCGAACCAATCGATCATCTGCGAGGTCGACATGATCTCGTCGTCGCCGTGGCTCCACCCCAGCCGCACCAGGTAGTTGCGCAGCGCGGCGGGCAGATAGCCCATCTCCTTGTAGGCCTCCACGCCGAGTGCGCCGTGGCGCTTCGACAGCTTGGCGCCGTCGGGGCCGTGGATCAGCGGGACGTGGGCGAAGATCGGCGCCTCCCAGGCCATGGCGGCGTAGATGTGCATCTGGCGGGCGGCGTTGGTCAGGTGATCGACGCCGCGGATGATGTGGGTGACGTGCATGTCGTGATCGTCGACGACGACGGCGAGGTTGTACGTCGGGTTGCCGTCGCTTCGCACGATGATGAGGTCGTCGAGGTCCTTGCTGGGAAAGACGACGCGCCCCTGCACCTGGTCGTCGATCACCGTCTCGCCCTCGCGCGGCGCCTTCAGGCGGATGACGAAGGGCACGCCCTCGGGCGCCTCCTTGGCATCGCGCTCGCGCCAGGGGCTGCGGATCGACAGCGGGCGCTTCTCCGCCTGCGCGGCCTTGCGCATCTCGTCGAGCTCGGCCGCCGTCAGATAGCAGCGGTAGGCGTGCCCGTTCTTCAAGAGCTCGTCGGCAACCTGGCGGTGGCGCACGGCGCGGCCAAACTGCGAGACGGGCTCGCCGTCCCAGTCGAGCTCCAGCCACCGGAGCCCCTCGACGATGGCGCTGAGCGCCGCCTCGTTCATGCGCTCGCGGTCCGTATCCTCGATACGCAAGAGGAACTTGCCGCCGCGGCCCTTGGCATAGAGCCAGTTGAAAAGCGCGGTGCGGGCTCCGCCGATGTGCAGATAGCCCGTCGGGGATGGGGCGAAACGCACGATGGGCGCGCCGGCGCTCCGTGTCTTGTCGGTCATTTCGGGCTCGATTGCCGTTGGGATTTCAGGAGATCGGCTGGCGATGTAGCATACGCAGGCGGGATCGGTAAGGGGCGCGGGGAGGACTATTGCGTCGGGGGACGCGGATGAGCGTGCACGACAGCGAGGCGCCGAGCAGCGCGCGTGCGTTCGAGCCGCTGCTGCGCCGGCTGGAAGCGGAGCAGGACCGCTGGTTCTTCTGGGTCCCGGTGCTGCTGGGCACCGGCGTCGGCATCTATTTCGCGCTGTCCTTCGAGCCGCACGCTCTCGTCGCTCTTGCACCGCTCGCCGTTGCGCTTTCCTTGCGGGGCCTTGCGCCGCAGCGCACCGCGACGATTCTGCTGACCGGC
>Ga0307426_1000182_pt1 | contig 41504 bp, 39 predicted proteins | sample SalMarWE160340MG_FD_202165 | JGI IMG/M metagenome (GOLD analysis project Ga0307426, IMG submission 202165) | Salt marsh sediment microbial communities from the Plum Island Ecosystem LTER, Massachusetts, United States - WE1603-40 | ecosystem: Environmental > Aquatic > Marine > Intertidal zone >... | reverse complement strand
TCCGAGAAGCCGCCCGCTACCTTAACGGTCGTAAGCTCCAGTGCGCCTGCGCCGGGTATCGCAAGTATGAACAATATTAAAGCGGCTACGTATCTGGGATGAATCACTCTGCAATACCCCCTGTGTTCGTCCTGTTGTCCGAGGGAAAAAGAGTGACGGCGGGAAGATATTCCGGCTTTGTCCGATGTTCGGCGGCCAGTCTACCGTAGGCGCTTCGTCGCCCTTAGGTCTTCGGCTTTGCGTCCCGTTTTTTCAAACGGTTTGCCATTTCGGATCAGGACATTTTATTCTAAGAATATCACCGGTGACATCCGCTATCAACCGATATCAATAGCGCTTAAATCTTACCGTTAACAGTGCATCGTTTAACAGTGCATCGTTGCTCTTGGCTGAATATTTAGTCATATTGTTAATGGTGCTCGCATAATAATTTCTGGCCGGTTGATATTCGTAGCTTGGCTAATAATCGAGGAGGCACGAGAATGAGCGGCAAAACATTTAAAGCGCTGGTGGTCGAGGAGATTGGTGAGAACGAGTTCTCGAGAACGATAAAGGAGAGGTCCCTCGACGAGCTTCCGGAAGGCGATGTGATGATAAAGGTCAGCTATTCGTCACTGAATTATAAAGATGCGCTCTCCGCGTCCGGAAACAGGGGAGTCACGAAGAACTACCCCCATACTCCGGGCATCGACGCCTCGGGCGTGGTCGAGGAAAGCGGGTCCTCGGGTTTCAAGCCCGGAGACGAGGTGCTTGTCACGGGTTACGACCTCGGAGCCAACACCTCCGGCGGCTACGGTGAGTATATTAGAGTCCCCGCCGGGTGGGTGATTAAACTTCCTTCAGGGCTTTCACTCAGGGAGAGCATGGTTTACGGCACGGCGGGATTTACGGCCGCTCTTTCCGTCTACAAGATGGAGGAGCGCGGCGTTAATCCCGGTATGGGAGAGGTGCTTGTTACGGGTGCTACCGGAGGCGTCGGGAGCGTCGCCGCCGCGATACTCGCGAAATCGGGCTATGAGGTAGTCGCCTCGACCGGAAAAGCGGACAAGGCGCAATTCCTCAGGGACCTGGGCGTAAAGGATGTAATAAGCAGAGAGGATGCCAAGGACGAGTCAGGGCGGCCCCTCCTCAAGTCGAGATGGGCGGGCGTTGTCGATACGGTCGGGGGAGATATTCTCGCGACGGCCATTAAATCGGCGAAGCTGTACGGCGTCGTCACGTGCTGCGGAAACGTCGCGTCAGCCGATCTCCCGATAAACGTCTATCCGTTCATACTACGAGGTGTTTCACTGGTGGGTATTGATTCCGCATACTGTCCGATGGAAGAACGCCAGAAGGTTTGGTCAAAGATCGCCGGTGATTGGAAGCTTGAGGTGCTCGATAAGCTTTCGACCGACATAACTTTAGACGAGCTTGAGTCCCATATAGAGAAAATCCTAGGGGGTAAAGAGACCGGAAGGGTCGTAGTCGGTATATCCGCTTAATTGGATTTTAGCTTTGAGTATTAATGTATCTGCCATCAATAAACCAAGTTCCGCAATGCCCTGATATCATTAATTATTCCCGGATCCCACAGCCAAAATGAAGCCGTAACCTAGTGATTACACCTAAAGGTTGAGGTTGCTCTTCATTTTATGTTAGATTGTGTTCTAAGTATCGCTTAGAGGTATATAAGTGATTCCCGCACAAAGGAGGATCTGTGATGAGTAAGCTTGGTTCCAGAATTGGGTTTATTCTGTCGTTTTTACCTTTTGTTTTGCTGTTTCTGGTTTTATTCTTCCCGGAGTTGTCTCATGCAGAGGAGCCGCTTGAGTACGGCGCTACCGAAGCCGTCAAGCCCGCCATAGACACCGGAGACACGGCCTGGATGCTCACGTCCACGCTCCTGGTTCTGATGATGACCATCCCCGGTCTTTTCCTTTTTTACGGCGGGCTCGTCAGGGCCAAAAACGCGCTCGGCACGATAATGCACAGCTTCATGATCGTCGCGCTCGTGTCCATACAATGGGTACTGATCGGATACACGCTCGCCTTTGGTCCGGACCTCTCGGGGATAATCGGCAACCTCGACTGGCTGGGCCTGAACGGAGTAGGGCCGACGCCTTCTGATGTCTATGCAACGACGATTCCGCAGTACGTCTTCATGGCCTATCAGCTCACCTTCGCCGTGATCACGGTCGCTCTTATAACAGGTGCTTTCGCTGAGCGCGTGAAGTTCAGCGCGTTTATAGTATTTGTTCTCCTGTGGACGACTTTCATTTACGACCCGCTCGCGCATTGGGTGTGGGGCGGCGGATGGATGGGCGCCATGGGAGCGCTCGACTTCGCGGGCGGCACTGTGGTTCACATAAGCTCGGGTGCTGCGGCCCTGGCTGCGGCCTTCATGTTCGGCAAGCGTATCGGGTACGGCCGTGAGCCAATGCCTCCTCACTTCCTGCCCTACAGCGTAATCGGCGCGTCGTTACTATGGGTGGGGTGGTTCGGGTTTAACGCCGGAAGCGCGCTGTCCTCGGGCGGTCTGGCTTCAATCGCATTCGTCAGCACCAATACCGCGACAGCCGCCGCGGTCATCGGATGGGTGTTTACGGAATGGACGGTCAGAGGCAAGCCCACCGTCTTAGGTGCTGCCTCGGGAGCGGTTGCCGGCCTCGTCGCCATAACGCCTGCGGCCGGTTTCGTAAGCCCGCTGTCTGCTATCCTGATCGGACTCGTCGCCGGATTTCTCTGCTTTTTCGCCGTCAACTTCAAACCCAGGCTCGGGTACGACGACTCGCTCGATGTCGTGGGCGTGCACGGCGTCGGAGGAACGTGGGGAGCGCTCGCGACGGGACTGTTCGCCTCAACCGCGGTCAACCCCGACGGCGGTAACGGTCTCTTCTTCGGCGACCCGCACCAGTTCGTCATTCAGCTCATCAGCGTCGCCGCAACATGGGTATTCTCGTTCGCGGGAACCATGGTGATACTCGCCGTAATCAAGGCGGTTATGGGTCTCAGGCTTTCGTCCGAGAACGAAATGGAAGGGCTCGACGTCAGCGAGCACGGTGAGGAAGCCTATGCCGGATTCCAGATGGCTCACGGTTATGGTCTTGCGGAGGGTATGACAAAAGAGTACAGTGAGGACGAGTAAAACCGATACAATACATATGCGGAGAGGGTGCGGTGCATTCCCCTTTCTGCGCGGCATAAAACCTGCCGGGACTTGAATGCAGCGGCCGTGACGCATACATTCTAAGTATGATCAGTATTACAAGAGCCGTCTCAATCGGCGAAGACGAGATAAGTATCGACTACGTGCGCTCAGGCGGCCCGGGAGGGCAGAACGTCAATAAAGTCGCGACGGCGGCTCAGCTGAGGTTTGATATCGCCAACTCGCCGAATCTCCCCGAGGATGTCAGAAAGCGGCTCGTCAAGCTGGGCGGCAGCAGAGTTACCTCCGACGGTGTTCTTGTAATCGACGCGCGCAGATACAGGACGCAGGAGAAAAACCGGGAAGATGCGGTGAACAGGCTGATAGAGCTCATACGTAAAGCCTCCCAAAAACCCAAACCGAGGCGTAAAACCAAGCCGACCCGCCAGTCGAGGGAAAAGAGACTCGAATCCAAGCGGCGGAGAAGCGCGACCAAAGAAATGAGAAAACCTGTCAAAACCAACGCTAGTGATTAATAGTTTTATCACTCGTAATCGGTCTGAATTATTCGTTCCTGTTGATAAGGTGTATAAACCCGTTAGAATAATCCCGCTTGGAAATCGCCATGAGCAAAGCCGAAGTAAATGAGAAGAAATGCAGGTGCGGACACACACGAGACCATCCATGGGTAGTACCCAAACCGAGTTACTCTCTTTTCGGATGGATATTGGTCGGAATCGGAATAAGCCATCCCCCGACCGAAGTGAGATTCGAATGTGATAAATGCGGCGAGGTCTTCGAAAGGATCACCGACAGCAAGCTGCTCAAGCAGCATACATACCGTTAGCCCAAAATGCGCAAAAGACCGCTGACACTATGTCTGGTGCTGGCGTTGGCATTTTTGATTACCGCCTGTAAAACCAGATGCATATCAATTCCCCAGGATGAGCTGGAACAGATAGGCCGCCTTATATTCATTAACGAGGGGGCGGGCAAGGTGGAAAACCTAGTCGTATGGAACGAAGGCGAAGATTTCGCGTCTCTCGGCATCGGACATTTCCTCTGGTATCCGCGCGGTAAAGAATTCCGGTTTACAGAGAGCTTCCCCGCACTCTTCGAGTTCATAAAATCGGAAGGGGTTCAGCCGCCCGAATGGATGAATGAGCTTCATCCGTTCGATCTACCCTGGAATACGCGCGGGGAGTTCTACAGGGACTTCAATTCTCAGAAGATGGTTTCCCTTAGAGAGTTTCTGCTCAATACGATCTCTCTCCAGTCTTTGTTCATTGCGAACAGACTCGAAGACAGTCTGCCGAAGATGCTGGAGGCCGCGCCTGAAAGCAGCCGCAGGAATATCAAAAAACAGTTCTACAGGGTTGCCAACTCGTATATGGGTATGTATGTATTAATGGACTACGTAAACTTTAAGGGCGAGGGAGTAAAGGACTCCGAGCGGTATAACGGAAAGGGTTGGGGGCTTCTGCAAGTTCTGGAAAATATGGACGGAGACGAGGAGGGCCTCCCTGCTCTACGGGAATTCACTCAGTCTGCCGAGACTGTTTTGGAAAGGAGAGTTAAGAACTCGCCGCTTGAACGGAACGAGTCCAGGTGGCTTCCGGGGTGGAGAAAAAGGCTCGGAACATACGTACCGCGAAACGTAGCCGCTTACGATTCGTTCTCGGCTGAAAATGAACAAGACGGTACGGCGGAGATACTAATCGAAATTTACCGGGAATTCGTATGCGAGTATCTTTAAAGGGCGGATATGAGATTCAGGCTGTACTGAATTACATATCCGGGAAGTTTTATTGCGCGACACATGGCGTCGTGTTTCCTGCCTCTCGGAACTTAAAATGCGTATTCTGGCTCTAGACGTAGGTACAAAGACAATCGGGGTCGCGGTTAGCGACGAGCTCGGCATAACGGCCAACGGAGTTAGTACTATCAGGCGTAGAGACCTCGAGTATGACTTCGAGGAGCTGGGTAAGATTATAAGCGAGTACTCGCCTTCCGAGCTGCTGGTCGGCATCCCTTACAGGAGTGACGGCGCCGTAAGCAAGAGAGGTGAGGCAATACTCGAGTTCGCGGATAAATTGAAGGACAAATTCGGACTGCCTGTTAAATACTGGGATGAGAGCTTCTCCACTTCAAATGCCGAGCGGTATCTGATAGACGCCGACCTCAGCAGGAAGAAAAGAAAAAAGGTCATTGATAAGATGGCGGCGGTTTACATACTCGCGGAATATCTTGAATCTAGAAGAAATCTGTCGGAGGAGGATTAATCAAAAATGCCCTATGCCGGTGTTAACGGTGTAAACATTTATTACGAAGTTCACGGGAGCGGATACCCCGTAGTGCTCGTTGGCGGTCTCGGAAGCCAGATACAGAGCTGGGCAACCCAGGTCCCCATATACTCGCAGAAGTTCCGGGTCGTCGTTTTCGACAACAGGGGAGCCGGACGGTCCGACAAGCCCGAAGAGGGGTACACGACCGAGGACATGGCGGACGATGCCGCCCTGCTCATGGATCATCTCGGAATAGAATCGGCGCACATCGTCGGCAAGTCCATGGGCGGTATGATAGGCCAGTGGCTGGCTATTAAGTATCCGCAGAAGGTCGACAAGCTCGTAATGGGTTGCTCTTCGGCCTCCAGGGATGAGGTCGGAAACGAGATCCTAAGAATGGGAAGGGAGATAGCCGAAAAGATAGGAACCGGGGCCGTCTGGCTGATGGCGCTTTATCTCGGCTACACGAGAGAATATATTGAAACGAACCTCGGCAATATTAAAGAAGCCATGAACTCCGTTCCTGAAAACCCTGAGGCCCTGAACGGCTATCTGGGTCAGAGCTATGCGTGCGAAAGCCACAATACCAGGGAATCACTCCATAAAATCAAGTCTCCGACGCTCGTCATGCTCGGAGCATCCGACTTGATCGCCTCTCCCCGGAGGTCGAGCGAGCTTGCCGAGCTTATACCCGACGCCCGTTTAAAGGTATTCGAAGGGGTGGGACACGGTTTCTGGCGTGAGAGGCAGAAAGAAGTAGACGAGCTCGTTCTCGATTTCCTGCTCGACCGATAAGCTCAGTTAAGATTCCTTTTCTCTTTAATCTCGTTTCTTCGTCTTGAGGTTACCGACACGATATCGAGCCGTGTCTGAATCTCTTTAATAAGCGCTTCCGCTCTTTTCAGTACGTCGGGCTCTTCAAGAAGCGTCTGCTTGTCATAGACGTTTGACAATATTAGCGTGGCAAGAGCGTCTGTCAGGCTTTCGAGCGGCAGATTCGTATTGATATTGATTCTATGTGATTTTTCCTTCTCATCGAGGGCGAAGTTCCATTTAGTGAGGAGCTCCTCTATACGTTTTCTGTACGTCTCTTCATTCATTCCGTGCATATCTTCGATAATGCTTACTTTCGCTACCCTGTAAGGACTGTCCTCCAGGATTTCCTCTATCCTTACCCTCTTAAGCCCGTAAAGTACGATATTTATTCTCCCGTCTTCAAACGTTTCGGAGCTCACGATCCTTCCTATGCCCAGCACGTCGTACACATCCGGATTCCCGTAGTAGTTCGATTCCCAGCCGGGCTTAAGGAGAGCCATCCCGATAATTTTCTCCGAATCAATTACGTCTTTGATCATCTGCTTGTACCTTGGCTCGAATATGTGCAGCGGAAGCAGGGTATTCGGAAAAAAAACGACCGTTGAGAGGGGGAAAAGAGGCACTCTCCCGGTGAATCCTGAAAGGTTTGAAACGTCTTTAAAATCCAGGTCAGATACGTCCATTATGCTATATACCCACGCTCTTTAAGCTAACACGGTTAAGTATAGCATACGTATGGGTTTTCTTATTCGCCTCCGGGTCTGTAATAGACGGGCAGCGTAAGGCGTAATCGAAATAAACGGGTTATTGCTTTATCCCACACACCTATATTGACTATCGTGAATCCTTTCAGCCGTTTTGCTATCTAATAAGGCATTGTAAGAAAATCAAGTATGGAGGTTTTAAAATGGGCAGAACCGTACGTATCACGGATGATAATTTTGAGGAAGAGGTACTGAAGTCGGGCGTTCCTGTTTTGGTCGATTTCTGGGCGGAATGGTGCGGTCCGTGCCGCGCGATCGCTCCCGTGCTGGAGCAGATATCAGTTGACTACGGCGAGAAGCTCAAGGTTGGGAAACTGAACGTGGACGAGAATACTGAGACAGCGGTTGAGTTCGGAATCAGGAGCATTCCGACAATGATACTTTTCAGGGACGGAAGCCCGGTGAGGCGGATTGTGGGCGCCCTTCCGAAAGATAACATAGAGGCCGAGATAGAGAATATATTAGCCCTCAGAGTTACAGCCTGATATTTTGAAACTTAAAAGCGGCAAACGAGGCGGTTTCTAGTAGTAAAAGTTTAAAACTACTAGGGACTGCCTCTTTTTCTTTGTACCTTTGGCTTTTCCGGCATTTACGAATTTCTAACGATCCTCTTACAAGCATACTAATATAGCTCGCGCGGAGTTTGAAGCGCATAAACCGTTCGGTTAGAATTCCACAATGACCAAAAAGCGGATAACCAAGGTCTATACCAGGACGGGCGACGAGGGACTCACGTCGCTCATCGGGGGTGCCCGTGTCAGTAAGGCGTCCGTCAAGGTGGACGCTTACGGAGACGTGGACGAGCTTAACGCGGTTCTGGGAATCGCCCGGAGTTGCACTCAAGATAAGGGGATCGATGATGTCTTGAAAGCCGTTCAAAACGACCTGTTCATAATAGGAGCCGAGCTTGCGAGTCCCCACGACTTGGAGGTTCCCCGCATAAGCGAGGACAGGATACGGCGGCTGGAATCAACAATCGATAAATATCTTCTGGAACTCGAGCCGCTTAAGGAATTCATTCTTCCCGGCGGAAGCGGAGGAGGTGCTTATCTGCATTTTGCCAGAACAGTTGCCAGGCGTGCGGAGAGGAAGGTCGTAAAGCTGATGGAAGAGGAAGAAGTAGCAAAGAATGTTCTCATTTACCTGAACCGCCTCTCCGACTTGCTTTTCGTCATGGCGCGCATCGAAAATAAGCGCAATACCGCTGATGAAACTTTTGTGGAGTTCGGCAGGAAATGAAACAGCCGACCCGGCCGGACATGCATATTCTTAATACGGAGATAGAGAGTTATATAGAGTCCCTGACCCCTTTACGGGACGAAGTCCTGCTTGAAATGGAGGACTACGCAAGGAAAAACGATTTTCCGATTGTCGGGCCTCTCGTCGGCAGGTTTCTTTATCAGCTCGCGCTCATATCAGGGGCTGAAAGAATCATGGAGCTGGGCTCGGGGTTCGGATACTCCGCATTCTGGTTTGCGAAGGCCATAAGCGACAGCGGTTCTGTGATTTTCACCGATATGTCCTCTGAAAACTCCGCTCTTGCCGATAAATACTTAAAACGCGCCGGTCTCCGGGAAAAGGTCGATATAAGAACGGGCAATGCGCTCGATATAATTGATGGGTCTGAAGGGGAATTTGATATCATATTCAATGACATCGACAAGGAATTCTATCCCGAGGTCGTCGGGAGAGCGCGGGCAAAGCTCAGACAAGGCGGCCTTTTTATAACCGATAATGTGTTGTGGTCGGGCAGGGTGCTAGGCGACGATCCCTCGCCAAGCACCGAGGGAGTCAGGGAATTCACACGCCTGCTTTTGTCAGAAAAGGGACTCTACACCACTATTATTCCCCTGAGAGACGGATTATCGCTGAGCGTCAAATTATAATTTTTTTGACCTTGGCGATATGGATGTAATATATACTCTGGAGATAAATAATGAGCAGGGCACATCAACTTGTAACCGAGAGGGATGAGATCTTTCAGCGCCTGAAAGAAAGGCTTTCCCGCAAGCAGAGTGAGCTCAGGGAATATCATGACAAAAAGGCCAAGCACAACCGGGCCTTGTCGGGCAGCCTTCTTGCGAAAAAAAGGTCGGAAATCATAGACAAGCTCATAAAGCAGGCGCTCGTTCACGAGGGCTTCAGCGACCTTAAAAATGTCTCCGCAGTCGCGCTCGGCGGTTACGGGAGGAACGAGATGTGTCCCTACTCCGATATAGACCTCATGTTTCTATACAAGCCCCGCAACAAAACCGTCGCGAAAGAAGCTACCGAGAAGCTGCTCTATCTCATGTGGGACTTGAATCTCGATGTCGGCCATTCTTTAAGAACAATCGACGAGTGTATGGAGCTAGCGGAGGAGGAAGACACGACCATACTGACTTCGCTTCTCGACAGTCGGTACGTTTTCGGAGACAGGGATCTGTACGAAGAGTTAAATAAAAAGATATTCTGCGAGCTTCTACCATCCGTATCCCACAAGTTTATTCAGAGCAAGATCAAGGAAAATGAGGACAGGCTAAACAGGTTCGGAAGGTCTGTTTATCTGCTCGAGCCGAATGTAAAAGAGGGGGAAGGGGGACTCAGGGACATAAACTACGCTCTCTGGATTGCTCAGGCCAAGTTCAAGGTCAAAAGTTTTTCCGCGCTCTTGCCCAAGGGTATTTTGATGGAAAAGGAGATAAGGACCTTCGAGAAGGCTCTTAATTTCCTTCTTTTAGTCAGATCCGAGCTTCATTACCTCGCCGGGAGGGCCGAGGAGAGGCTGGGGTTTGAGTTTCAAAAAAAGGTCGCTCAGTATCTGGGATTCAAAGACGCGGACCTCCCCGCCGTGGAGAGGTTCATGAGGATTTATTACCTGAGAGGAAACGATCTAAGGGAGCAGTCTCAAAGGCTAATAGAGAAATGCGTAACGGAGCCCAAGTCTGGGATCCGGAAATCCAAGATAATACACCTTGAGCACGGTTTTATCGTTCAGGGCGGCATACTCTCGGTATCGAGCGCGGAGGGGTTTAAAAGCGACGCCGCAAACTTGATGAGGGCTTTCGAATACTTGGATAAGCACGATGTCAGAATGAGCAATTTTCTCCTGGACCTGATTCGTGAACACGGCAGCTCCACGGCGATGGACGAGAGCGACAGGCGCAATCCCGAGCTGAACGCCTCTTTTCTGAGACTCCTGAGAAAGGGAAAAAATGTCGCCGACACTCTTTTTGAAATGAACCGCCTCCGTTTTCTGGGTAATTACATTCCGGAATTCGGGAAGATAGTCTGCATGGTCCAGCATGACGCCTACCACGTGTACACGGTGGACGTACATTCTATCTTCATGGTGAGGGAAATCGAAAATCTTCTCAATTATAAATACGATACAGAGCTTCCGCTACTGACAAAGACTGCCGAATCCCTTATGAACAGGCATGTGCTTTACCTGGCGTGTCTGTTTCACGATATGGGAAAGGGTGAAGGAAAGGATCACGCCGAAAAAGGCGCGGCAATGATACCGAAGATAGCCAAAAGAATGGGGTTATCCAGAAAGGAGACCGAGCAGCTCGAATTTCTTGTCAGAAATCATCTCATGATGTCGCATTTTTCTCAGCGAAGGGACATCCATGATTACAGTCTTATAGTCAGGTTCGCGAAAACCGTCAAAAACCTTGAAACCCTATGCCTTCTTTACCTTCTTACATTTGCGGACATCAAATCCGTTGGACCGGACGTTTGGACCAACTGGAAGGGCATGCTGTTGAAGGAGCTTTTCATCAGGACGGCTAAGGTGCTGGAGATAGGCACGTACAGGAAAGAAGACCCCGCCGCCAGACAGAAACGAATCAGTGATCAGGTGCTGAAACAACTCGGAAGACGGGTCTCGAAAAGAAACGTGCGAAACATACTCAAGACGATGCCCGAGTCCTATTTTCAGGGCTTCTCCCCCAAAAAAATGGCCTATCACATGGGACTGGTTGAAAAATCCAAGGACGGCGTCGGCATGGATGTGCTCTACCACCCGAGTGAGGAATACGACGAATTCACCTTCTGGGGGTTCGACGAGCCCGGAATATTCTCCAAGCTCTGCGGTATCGTCAGGGCGTCCGGACTCAACATTTTAGGAGCGCGAATCACCACCAGGAGCGACGGCAGAATTCTCGACGTGTTCTACGTCAATAAGCTCGGCAAATCAGTCAGGGAAGGGGATGCCATTTGGGATAAGCTGGACAAGAACATGCGCCAGGTACTGATAGGGAAGATGGATGTCGAAGATCTTGTAGCCAAAAGAAAAGAGGACAAGCCTCTTTACAGTAAGAGCATACCTCAATCACCCACGCGTATCATGGTTGACAATGAATCCTCAGACTTCTCGACGGTAATCGACGTCTACACACACGACAGATCGGGTCTTCTCTACGACATTACCAAGACTCTAAGGGACCTGGGCCTCTCCATTGAATACGCGAAAGTATCAACCAAGGTCGATCAGGTCGTGGACGCGTTTTACGTCGTGGACATGCAGCGGAAAAAGATAGTCGACCCCGAAAGGATCGAAGAGATAAAAGAAGCTCTTCTTGAATCCATAGAGGCGGGATAAATAACCTAATCTCAACCTAAAACAATTAATATTGAGTTCGGAATGAGTGACAGAGAAGCGCGGGCTTCGGAATCCAGGGAAATAGATACGGATTTTCTCATAATCGGCAGCGGACTCGCCGGTTTGTACGCGGCTCTTTACGCTTCTCAGTTCGGGCGCGTCGCTGTGCTGACCAAGTCTACGGTTGAAGAGAGCAATTCTTTCTGGGCCCAGGGCGGCATAGCAGCTGTCGTGGACCCCGAAGATTCCACCTGGTTTCATATTGAAGACACGTTAAGGGCGGGAAGGGGGCTCGGCGATACCGAAGCCGTCGAGGTCCTTGTGAACGAAGGTAAGGACAGGGTGAAGGATCTCATCGATCTGGGAATGAAGTTCGACACCGGCGAAAAGGGTCTCGAGCTCGGTCTCGAGGGGGGGCATACCAGAAGACGGGTCCTCCACGCCGGGGGAAGCTCCACCGGAAGGGAAATGGTCCGCTTCCTGATTTCAGCCGTCGAGAAAAATCCCAACATCACGGAATACGAGAGCACGGGTGTGATCCGTTTTCTATCGGACGGTGAGAAGTGCACGGGTGCTGTGGCTTTGGACGGGCAGTTCAACCCTGTCGTATATAGTTCCAGGTCGGTCATACTGGCGACCGGCGGAGCATCAGCGCTTTACGAAAGAACCACCAATCCTGCGGGCTCGCTTGGTGAAGGCATAGCCCTTGCCTACAGAGCGGGGGCGGAAGTGACGGACATGGAGTTCGTTCAGTTTCATCCAACGGCGTTCTACAAAGAAGGAGTCGCCAGCTTTCTGATAACGGAGGCGGTAAGGGGAGAAGGAGCTCATCTCTTAAATTTCTCCGGCGACAGATTTATGCCCGAGTACAGTGAATTTGGCGAGCTAGCCCCGAGGGATGTGGTATCCCGCGCTATCTCTCTTGAGATGGAGAAGTTGGGTAAGGATTTTGTCTATCTTGACATGCGCCGCCTCGACTCCGCTTTTCTCAGGTCCAGGTTTCCTAATATTCACGAGGCATGTCTCAATTTCGGAGTCGATATAACAAAAGACCTCGTCCCCGTAGCGCCCGCCGCGCATTATACGATCGGAGGTGTGAAAACGGGCCTTGGCGGTGAAACGAACATAAGAGGTTTGTTTGCGTGCGGCGAGGTTGCGTGCACGGGAGTTCACGGAGCCAACAGGCTCGCAAGCAACTCTCTTCTCGAATGTATCGTTTTCGCGAAACGGGCCGTGGAAGCGGCTTTATCGTGGATGGAAGAATATTCGTCTGAATCGGGTATCTCCGCGGATTTATCAGACGTAGAGTTTGTAAGGGAACAGGAAAGTTTGTATAACGAGTGTAAGACTTCGTGCTCCCGTATCATGAACCGCTCCGTGGGCATAGTCAGGAACGAAAAAAGTCTCGCCGACGCGATGAAGGAGCTCGAGCGTATGAAAAATTTTGTTGACAAGCTGTCCGGCTTCTTTAAGCTGAAACTGGGCATGGTTCTGGATGTCTCCACTCTGATAACGAGGTTTTCGCTCTTAAGGGAGGAGTCCCGGGGAGTCCATATAAGGGAGGACTTTCCCCTTGAAGACCCGGCTTGGAAGAAACATATTATAATAAAGCGCGGAGAAGAGCCCCGGACAGAAGACGTTTGATATTCCGGGTGCGGTGAACATTCTGCGTCTCGATTTCAAATAAGAACAGGTAAGAAAATGATACGACTGGAACTCGACATGGAGCAGGTGGAGCGGATAGTGGAAACCGCTTTGAAGGAGGACGTAGGCAGCGGGGATATTACGACGAACACGGCGTGCGCGGAGAGTGAGAGCTGCAGAGCGGTCATCAAGGCCAAGCAGAAGGGGATTATAGCCGGTCTGCCGATAGCGAAAACGGTTTTTCAGGAATTGGACCTGACTGTCGTGTGCGTGGACAACATCGGGGACGGAGAAGCAGTAAAGGCGGGAGACGTAGTCTCCGAGATTATGGGACCCGCGCGTGCCATACTCACGGGCGAGCGCCTGGCACTCAACATAGTACAGCGGCTGTCCGGCATAGCCACGCTCACCTCCAAATACGTTAAAGCCGTTGAGGGACTGCCCGTGAAGATACTGGACACAAGAAAAACCGCGCCCGGACTCAGGGTGCTCGATAAGTATGCCGTCACGGCCGGCGGCGGTTACAATCATCGTTTCGGACTCTACGACGGAATACTAATCAAAGACAACCATATAAAAATTGCAGGCGGCATTTCATACGCGGTCGAGGCGGTCAAAAAGAAATACAAGCATAAATACAAGATCGAGGTTGAAACCTCGAACATGGAAGAGGTCAAGGAAGCGCTCATCGCGGGGGCGGATATCATCATGCTGGATAATATGAATAAGGAGCAGATGAAAAGGGCTGTCGATATGATAGCGGGGAGCGCTCTAACCGAGGCATCGGGCGGCGTAACTCTCAAAACCGTGAGAGAAATTGCCGAAACGGGCGTTAATTTTATCTCTGTAGGCTCGCTGACGCACTCGGCCCCGGCTTTAGACGTAGGGCTGTATATGGTATAATCATAGTTTTATGGTTTAACGGGGTGATAAAGAGAAAATGGAAGAATTACAAAGCACAGCGGAAGAAATCAAGCGTTTGAAGCAGGAAAAAAACGCGGTCATTCTGGCTCATAACTACCAGCTGCCCGAGGTGCAGGATATAGCCGATTTTACAGGAGATTCACTCGCGCTTTCGCAGATGGCCGCTGAGACCGAAGCTGAAATGATTGTTTTCTGCGGCGTGCATTTCATGGCCGAGACGGCATCGATTATTTCTCCGGACAAAAAAGTCCTCATTCCCGACCTCAATGCCGGGTGCTCACTCGCCGACACTATTAACGCCGACCAGTTGAGGGAGTGGAAGAAGGAATTCCCGAACGCTGTCGTTGTTTCATACGTCAATACGACGGCTGAGATAAAGGCCGAAAGCGATTACTGCTGCACGTCGTCAAACGCCGTAAAGGTCGTAAACTCCATTCCTGAAGAAAAGGAGATACTCTTCCTGCCGGATATGTTTCTAGGCGCTTACGCGGCCAAGGTAACGGGGCGCAAAATACATATCTGGCCTGGCGAATGCCACGTTCATGCGGGTATCAGGATTCAGGACCTGAAGGATATGAAACACTCCCATCCCGGTGCTGAGATGGCGGTTCATCCGGAATGCGCCTGCACGACGAATCTTCTTTACGAGGGCTTAAACGGGGCATCCGCAAACGGCAATGGTAACGGCAACGGACACGGACATATTAAATTCCTTTCTACAGGCGGAATGATTAAGTACGCCAAGGAATCGGAAGCGAAAGAATTCGTAATAGCGACGGAGACCGGTATGCTCCACCGGCTGAGGAAAGACAATCCGGAAAAAACCTTCTATCCGGCCAGAGAGAACGCCGTCTGTAAATACATGAAAATGATAACGATCAAGAAAGTTCTCAAATCTCTCAGAGAAGAAGTTTTTGAAGTGAAAGTTCCTGAGCAGACTGCGCTTAGAGCCAGAAAGTCGATAGACAGGATGCTCGAGATCGCGGCTTAATATCCTTCCGCCAAACCCCCCGGCCGTCTGGGGTCGGTCGCTCCGTACAATATACTCCCAATCTTCATAATACTCTGCGCGCTCCCCATCGTATTCCCTGTTACGCATTTATATCCCATCTTCCCCAGTATGGCGATAGTATCGCCGCTCAGACCCTCCTCTATTCTCAGCTCGTCAGGGAGCCATTGGTGATGAACCCTCACGGCGTTTGTAGCCTCCGCGATGTTCATTCCGAAATCTATTACGTTGGTTATTATCTGAAGCACTGTAGTTATGATTTGGCTTCCGCCCGGGCTTCCCGTGATAAGGAAAGGCTTCCCGCCCCTTAGCACGATAGTAGGAGTCATCGAGCTCAGCATCCTCTTTCCCGGAGCGACTGCGTTATACTCCCCGCCTGTAAGACCGTACGCGTTCGGTATGCCGGGCTTCATAGAAAAATCATCCATCTCGTTGTTGAGCAGTATCCCGGTACCCGGGACCGTGATCTTCGACCCATACCTGAAATTCAGCGTGTATGTATTTGAGACCGCGTTGCCCTGACTGTCGACCACGGAATAATGGGTGGTATTCTGTCCTTCTTTGTGGGGCATCTCGCCCGGTTTTAATTTTTCGCTCGGTGTCGCCGCCGCCGGGTCTATTTCCTCATCCAGTTCCTTTGCGTAATTTTTTGAAGTAAGCCTGGTTACGGGCACGTCGACAAAATCCGGGTCTCCCAAATGCACCGAGCGGTCTGCATAGGCAAGCTTCATGACCTCTGCCATTATGTGAATAGTCTTGGCCGTATTATGCCCGTACGAGCCGAGCGGATAAAGCTCGAGCATGTTCAGCATTTGTACGAGGTGTACGCCTCCCGAGCTCGGAGGTGGCATGGAATATATCTCGTATCCCCTGTAGGTGCCGCGTGCGGGCTTCCTTATAACGGGTTTGTATGATTCCAGATCCTCTTTCGTTATGAGACCGCCGTTCTCTTTCATGAAGCCGTTTATCTTTTTCGCTATATCACCATTGTAGAATGCGTCAGGCCCGTTCTCCGCGATTTCCCGCAAGCTGCGGGCGAGGTCCTTTTGTTTCAGCATCTCTCCCTTGGCATACGGTTCACCGTTATCCTTAAAGAACACGGTCATGCTGGCTTCACTCTTCTCCATACGTTCCTTCGCCTCTATGAGAGACCTTCTCAATTCCTTGCTTACCGGGTAACCGTTCTCGGCGAGCTCGATTGCAGGCCGCGTCGCTCTCTCGAGCGATATCGTGCCGAATTTCTCAAGCGCGAGCGTGAGGCCCGCAACCGTTCCGGGCACTCCTACCGCCAGTATGCTGTGCCGGGATTTTTCCTTGTCAGGATTCCCCTTGTCATCCAGATACATATCGGTCTTCACCGCCATCGGAGCCTTCTCCCTGTAGTCTATTGCGGTTACTTCTTTCTTGTCGGCCATATATATGAGTATGAAACCGCCCCCGCCGATATTACCGGCCATGGGATAGGTGACGGCGAGCGTGAACCCGACTGTTACCGCCGCGTCTACGGCGTTTCCTCCCTCTTTCAGCACCTGAAGGCCTGCTCTGGTGGCGTGAGCCTCCGCGGAAACGACCATTCCGTTCTCGGCGTAGACAGGGTGAAATCTTGCTTCGGGATCGAATTCAGGGCGCTCTACCCCCCATGCTGCAACTGAGAAAAAGGAAATTACGATGAGAGAAATAAAGAACTCGGCGAAGATCCTGTGCGAAGATTCGGAGTGTCTCATCTTGATTAGGTTACTCTATGCTGCAGGGAGAGTAACAGGTTTTTTGCCTCTTTGTGAAGGCAAAGAAGACCTATCGCTTGGCCTATTAGTAGCTCGAAATTTGATGACAAGCGCCGCCCGGTAAAATCGGGTTACTGGTTCATCATATTCAGGAATTCTTTATTGGATTTGGTCCCGCCCATCTTGTCGAGCAGGAACTCCATGGCCTCGATAGTGTTCATCGGGCTCAGCACCTTTCTAAGCAGCCATACCTTGTTGAGTACTTCTTCGGAGAGTAGAAGCTCTTCCTTTCTGGTACCGGAGCGCTGCAGATCGAAAGCAGGGAACACCCTCTTGTCTGCGAGTCTCCTGTCGAGGTAAGCCTCCATGTTTCCCGTTCCCTTGAACTCCTCGAATATTACCTCGTCCATCCTGCTGCCTGTGTCGATAAGAGCTGTCGCTATGATCGTAAGGCTTCCGCCCTCTTCCGTGTTTCTCGCGGCGCCGAAAAATCTCTTCGGCCTCTGAAGGGCGTTTGCCTCCATACCTCCGGATAGAACCCTGCCGCTTGCGGGAGTAACGGTGTTGCTGGCTCTGGCCAGCCTCGTGAGACTGTCGAGCAGTATTACTACGTCCTTACCGTGCTCGACCATCCTTTTCGCCTTATCGAGTACCATGTCGGCTACCTGAATGTGGCGCTGAGGCGGCTCGTCGAAGGTGGAGCTCACAACCTCTCCGTTAACCGACCTGTCCATGTCGGTTACCTCTTCAGGACGCTCGTCGATCAGGAGCACTATTAGAACTACGTCCGGATGATTTTTAGTAATAGCGTTCGCTATTCTCTGAAGCAGTATCGTCTTACCGGTTCTGGGCGGCGCGACTATGAGCCCCCTCTGACCCATTCCTATCGGAATGAAGAGGTCCAGAACCCTCGTGCAGTAATCGTTGTGGTCGTATTCGAGCTTTATCCTCTCTTCAGGATGGAGCGGAACCCTGTTTTCAAAGGCTACCCTTTCCCTGCATGCCTCCGGCGACTCGAAATTCACTTCCTCGATCTTAAGGAGCGCCAGGTTCTTTTCACCTTCCCTGGGCAGTCTTACCTGGCCGCCCACGGTATCTCCGGTCTTAAGATTGAACGACCGTATCTGTGATTTGGATACGTAGATGTCATCGGGACCCGGAAGGTAGCTGTACTTGGGCGATCTGAGGAATCCGTACCCTTCGGATAGTATTTCCAGTACTCCTTCCGCGATTATCACGCCTTCCTTTTCGCTCTGCGCTTTAAGGATGGCGTAGATGATATCCTGTTTGGTCATGCGCGAGGTTTCATCAATGTCCAGATCTCTGGCCATTTTCATCAGCTCTGCGCTTTTTTTGTTTCTGATATCGTTCAGATTCAGAAAATGTGCTTCTTCGATAGAATCCTTGTCTTCGGGTTTTTCCCGTAATTTGGTTGCTCTAGCCATATGTCCCAAGTCCTTGACTCATGTTTTAGGAATTTAATACAATTGTCGCTAACTAAATTTTATGGAGTTGAGTGTCGGTTCTCTATGAGTTGCGATAAAAGTTATAGACAAGATTATTATGCATGCTAAACATATAATTTGTCAAGTGAGATTTTTCGGGAATAATACAAATAGCTTATAGCCCGAAAAGCCAATGTAAATCTGGAGCATGGCTTGTTTACTATGCTATACTCATTTGATATTTTGCCTGCGGATCGAGCATTTTAAAAGAATTAAACATATTAAAACAGAGGGAGATATGAGAATAATAATTGAGCGAGGCCTGGTCCTCGCCTTAGCTGTTTTCGCCGTACATTTATTTACCGCCATGTCTATGGCCTCACCGGTCATGACGGGCGAATTGTCAGGGAGAGGAGAAAATAACGCTGGTTTGAATTCAACACGGCTGGGCATCGATGGCGTCGACGTAGCTATAGCTGCACAGCCTCAATATACTGAAGCCGTATTGGCTTCCCTGGACGGTGAGATATACATTAATCCCAAATATACAGGCAAGGTCACGGCCGTAAGAGCCATAGATAAGAACGGTCTTCTCGGGGAGAAGATGAGCGTCGAGACCAGGATCATGACCGACGGCTGGAGAAAGTTCAGCCTTCCCTCCTCCATGTCGGGTGCTTACGGAGTTATAGTTTCGGGCGATGAAGGGATACTCAAGCTCTCCAGGTCTGAAAAGCCTTTCGCCGGTCCCGGCGGCGAGTTGAAATCCATAAACGACGACATTATAGAGTTCGGGTCACTGAACACTACCTTCACTTTCCCGGGGCAGAACGTGCTCGAGCCGAGTGAATACGAAATAGGTATCCGGAACAATGCGGATAACTCCTTTATTAACGGCAACATAATAGCTATGAAGTCCGATCAGGCAGCGGTCGAGTTCCTCGATCTTCCGCCGACTTCGGTTAATAAGGAAGGGTTGATACACGTAAGCCTGAAAAAACCCGACGGCACCTTCATAAACGGAAATCTGCCGGCCTGGGGATACAATATCATGGTGCCGGAGACCGAGGTCGATAAGCCGGCTCCCATTACGGCCGAAGTATTCGGTCTTCCCGATGATTCGGAGATAAGGTTCGATTTCACCTCACTATCAGGCCAGATAATCGACCCCTCAACCAGAATCCTGACAGTGGGCGAGATTAACAGGGGAGAAACGGTTTCCACCATAACGACCGAGTTCGGCGGTGCACAGCCTCTGACAGTCTTGATCAAAAGGGTCAAGTAACGTTCGGAAGCTCTGCTATTGCCAATTATTATCTAATGTTTTAGAATTGTTATATAGTATATTTCCCGCAATAAATGCAGCAATATAAGTAATTTTACGTGAGGTGATTTATTATGGCAGGACATTCGAAATGGGCTAATATAAAACACAGAAAAGCGGCGGTAGACGCCAAAAGGGGCAAGATGTTTACAAAGCTGATCAGGGAGCTAACAGTATCGGCTAAACATGGAGGAAGCGACCCAGAGGCGAATCCTCGGCTGAGGACGGCAATAGCGACCGCCAAGGGCCAAAACATGCCCAACGATACCATCGACAGAGCCATAAAGCGCGGGACGGGCGAAATCGGCGGAGACGATTTCCAGGAGCTCTCCTACGAAGGCTACGGACCGGGGGGCAGCGCAGTTCTGGTCAGGGCTTTGACCGACAACAAGAACCGCACGGTTTCGGATATCAGGAGAATATTCACAAAGCATGGCGGCAACCTGGGGGAGAACGGATGCGTAGCCTGGATGTTTGACATGAGGGGAAGGATAGCGTTCGAAAAAGACAAGGTAGATGAAGACAAGGTATTCGAAATTGCCCTTGAAGCCGGCGCGGAAGACGTTAGAACGGAAGACGAGGAGCTTGTCGTGATCACACCTCCCGAGACTATAGAAGAGGTTAAATCCGCTATTCAGGAAGCGGGCATCGCATTCGAGTCCGCCGATGTGACGATGATCCCTCAAAACAGCGTCAGGATTGAAGGCAAGGACGCAGAGCACATGATTCGACTGATGGAAGATCTTGAAGACAGCGACGATGTTCAAAACGTCTATTCCAATTTCGATGTTCCCGAAGAGGTCATAGAGAGTCTGGCTTCCTGATATGAGGGTGATCGGAATAGATCCCGGCTCCAGGGTTTGCGGTTACGGGGTGCTCGAATCCCGAAACGGCGAGATAACCCATATCGCGAGCGGGAGCATTATTCCGGGTTCCGCACTGTCTCTCCATATAAGACTGAAGAAGATTTACGACGGCGTGGTCAGGGTTATAGGCGAGCATTCGCCTGAGGTGATGTCCGTCGAGAACGTCTTTTTCTCAAAAAACGTAAAAAGCGCGATAAAGCTCGGAGAAGCCAGAGGAGTGGCGATTCTGGCGGCATCGAGTGCGGGATTGTCCGTATTTGAGTATTCCCCTACCAAGATCAAACTGGCTCTCACGGGCAGAGGGAGGGCAAGGAAGTCTGAAGTTCAGGACATGCTCTCCAGAATACTCGGCGTTCCCGAGTTTGAAAACGAAGACGCTTCCGACGCCGTTGCAATAGCGCTGTGTCACATTCACCTCGCGGCCGTCGAGAGGAAGCTCGGGAAGGAGTTTGTTCAGCCCCGGAGAAAAAGGAGGCGTTTCACTCTAGATGATCTCCCTTCTTAGAGGAACCGTTGCCGACAAAACACTCGGTAGAGTCATCATAGACGTCCACGGCGTCGGCTACGGCGTTACCGTTCCGCTTTCCACTTATTACAGGCTTCCCGAGACCGGGGGCGAATCCGAGCTAAAAATCCATACCCACATGAAGGACAGCGGCATCGAGCTGTTCGGCTTCCTCACGGAAGAGGAAAAGTCCGTGTTCACGCTGCTGATAGGAGTAGCCGGTATAGGTCCCAGGGTCGCGACCAACATACTTTCGAATATCGCCCCCGACGAGTTTGCCGCCTCTGTCTCCACGGGCGATCTGGCCAAAAGAAAGATTCCCGGGATCGGCCCCAAGCTCGCCTCCAGGCTTGTCACGGAGCTCAAGGACAAGGTCGGAGAGCTCAAGATGACAGGGGAACTGCACAAGGAGGCGGGAATGCTTGAAGACGTGATGTCGGCCCTGCTCAACCTGGGGTATAAGAAAGGCGAGATAGACGAGCGCATTTCCGAAATCGAGGATATATCCGCGAATGAAAGCGATATCGAGGCCGCTCTCAGGAAATCACTCAAGCTGATGAAAATGGTTTGACCGTATCTATCTCCGGCATTTATTGAGCTGTTTCTGTTCAAATAGGATCAATCCTTATATATTATAGATAATGACGATGGCTGAAAGGATAGTTAGTCCCGAAGACCGCGAAGACGACGCGCTTCTTGAAGTTAACCTGAGACCGTCCCGGTTAAGCGATTACCTCGGACAGGAGAAGGTAAAGGAGAAGATAGGGATATTCATCGAGGCCGCCAGGAGAAGGAAGGAGGCCCTCGACCACGTCCTTCTTTACGGTCCGCCCGGATTGGGCAAGACCACGCTCGCCCATATAGTATCAAACGAGCTTGGCGTGAAGATATATTCCACCTCCGGGCCGGTCATCGAAAGGGTGGGCGACCTCGCTTCGATACTCACGAATCTCGAGGACCGCGATGTTCTGTTCATAGACGAGATACACCGTCTGAACCGTATCGTGGAGGAATACCTTTACTCCGCGATGGAGGATTACAAGATCGATATCATGATAGGAGACGGGCCCACGGCAAAATCCATGAAGGTGAGCGTCAGCAGATTCACGCTCATAGGAGCTACCACCAGGACGGGGCTTCTGACCTCTCCGCTCAGGTCGAGATTCGGGGTCGATCTCAGGCTCGACTATTACACGCCGCAGGAAATAGGCGGTATTCTGAGCCGCTCGGCGGATATTTTGGGCGTTGAGATAACCGATGACGGAGTTGCCGAGCTTGCCTGCAGGGCGAGAGGGACTCCGCGTATAGCAAACAGACTGCTCAAGAGAGTGAGGGATTTCGCCGAGGTCAGGGCGGACGGCCTGATAGATACGGACGTCGCCTCGTCGGCGCTCGAAATGCTGGAAGTCGACGCCCTCGGGCTCGATAACCTGGACAGGACGATTCTTCAAACGATCATCGAGAAATTCGGTGGCGGCCCGGTTGGGATCGACTCTATCGCGGCTGCCGTAAGCGAGGATAAGGATACGATAGAGTATGTATACGAGCCTTTTCTCATTCGTCAGGGGCTTCTGGTCAAGACGCCTCGCGGGAGGACCGTAGCCCCGCTCGCCTACAGCCACCTGAATATCCGGCCTCCGCATATGCAAAAGGGTCTATTCAGGGAGTAGGGTCAGTTCTTCAGAGGCAGCTCCCTTATAAACTCGTCCCAGTGCTCTTCCGTAATCAGATCTATCTCTTTTCGGGGCGCTTTATAACCGCCTTCACCCGGAAAGAGCTTATCGTACACCTCGTCCCTCTTCTCAAGCCAGGTGTCTATGGATTGATAGTTCCTGAATTTAACCACTGTCTTGAATGTCCAGAGCGGCTCTAGCGTGTGCACCCTCTGTGAGTAGAGCTTGTATTCGTCGACTATTAACCCCATCTTCTGCATCTCGCTCCAGAACGGATACAGCTTTTCCCTGTAAACCTTCAGAAACTTGTCTTTATTCTCCGGCTTTACCACGTAAAAGCTTTCCTCTATAACTATCTGATATCTGTTATCCTGCGCGTGCGACGATACGGCGAACATCGCCGCTAAAACCGCGATCTGGATGCAAAGTATAGATGTTTTCAAGTAATGCATACATAACCTCCTCGGGTAAATAATTCGGCTTTTCACGCCTCATTTACGATGACTATCGTACATTTTAAACTGAAAATCAAATGAATTTCCCCGTGCCGCCGCATTTAATTAGAATAATATTTGATTTTGGTATTTTCGTATGGAAAACTTTAAGTGGAATCTTAAATGCATCTCACGCGTATTACATAGTCAAAGCATTGATTTTCAATTCTAACCCAAAATCTAACTTTTCAGCAGGTCAAAAAGGATGACAAACTGGATATATTTGTTGCTTGAAACGCAGGCTGCTGCAGCGGACGGACAGATCAGGGTAATGAATCTTGTGACGGACGCCGGGCCTGTCGTAAAGGCTGTGCTGCTTCTTTTACTACTGATGTCGGTCGTGTCATGGACGATAATCTTTTCCAAGGCTTTCAGCCTTAGGAGCGCAACCAAGAAATCGGATAAGTTTCTCGATCTTTATAACTCCAGCGGGAATTTCGGCAATCTCTACAACTCGACCAAGCATATCGGCGGTCCGATAGCCGAGGTGTTCAGAGCGGGCTATTCGGAGATCCTGCGGCTGAAAAGGTCGAGCGGCGGGTCTCAAAATCCCGGGTCCAAGACGAATCCCGAAGTAATAGCGAATGAGATGGGAGTGGTCGAGCTAGTAGACAGGGCGCTTAACAGAACCATGGCCTCCGAGACGGCCAAGCTCGAAAGCTCTCTCATTTTCCTCGCTACTACGGGAAGCGCGGCCCCGTTTATAGGTCTTTTCGGTACTGTTTGGGGCATCATGACCTCGTTCATAGGTCTTGCCGGCAGTGAAGGCGTTCCCACGCTTCAGGCGGTGGCGCCCGGAATTGCGGAAGCGCTCGTCGCGACGGCGATAGGGCTCGCGGCTGCCATCCCGGCAGTAATTGCATATAACTTTTTCGTCAGCAAGGTTAAGCGAATCGATGTAGAAATGGAGAATTTTTCATCTGAATTTCTCAACATCGTGGACAGATACATCAAGAAGGTATAAGCGCGATGGGAATGCAGACAGGTAAAGACAGCGGACGCTCCGTGATGTCCGAGATAAACGTCACTCCTTTTGTCGATGTGATGCTCGTGTTACTCGTAATTTTCATGGTAACGACCCCGATTCTGTATCAGGGCGTGGACGTCGATCTCCCTAAAACGGAATCAAGGCCCATGCCGTCCATAGACCGCGAGAGAAAAGTCGTTGTTACACTCAACGGCGCCGGAGAAATCTTCATAGAAAAACAGCAATACACACTGGACGAGCTTAGAATCGAGATAAGAAAGCTCCTCGCCGACAGAGGCCGCGACGTGAGAACCGAAGACGTGTTTCTGAGGGCCGATACGACTGTTCCTTACGGAACGGTAGTCGAAGTGATGTCGGAGTTAAGAAACGCGGGAGTAAACAAGCTCGGGCTCATTACAGAGCCCATTCCTAAGCAGTAGCCAGAGGTGAGCGGGGAATGAAACCGAACGATAAAGATAAATCCAAAGGAACATCGTTTTGGGGCATGTTTTTTTCAATCACCCTCCATGTAACGATAATAGTCCTCGTACTGTTCTGGGGCTTCTCGGGAACCTCCATGAACAGCGGCTCGAACGGGCCTATCGAGGTCTCCCTTTCCGGACTCGAAGGCGGCGGTGGAGGGGGCGGGCAGGACAATACTCCAAAAGAGGCCGTAAAGCCCCGCCAGGAGCCGAAGAAAGCGGAACCCGTAAAACAGCCGGAGCCGGAAAAAAAAGAGACGGTTAAAGCTCCGCCTCCCGAGCCCGAGAAAACAGAGCCTCCAAAGGAGCCCGAGAAGAAAGTAGAGGTCAAGAAGGAAGAGCCAAAGGAAGAGGAGCCGAAAAAAGTAGAGGAGAAGCCGAAGGAAGAGGTCGTAAAGAAAGAGCCCGAGAAAAAGGAAGTCGTACCTATTGAGCCTGGGAAGAAAGAGGAAAAGCCGAAAGAGCCTGAGAAGAAGGTAGAAAAGAAAGTGGTTGCCAAGAAGCCCGAGCCTACAGAGAAGCCCAGGAAGGTGGAGCAGAAAAAAACCGAGACGGCTAAAGAGAAGAATCTGGAAAGCGAAAAGAGCAAAGTCCTGCATGACATTCAGAGAAAAAAAGTACTGGATCAGTTAAAACAGGGCTCCGGAGAAGCTCCCCAAGAGGAGATGGGGGAGGAGCGCAGGCTGGCGATGGCTGACAATGCTGATTTACCCGAAGGGCCGGGCGAGGGTCCAGGTGAGCCGGGCACGAGGTCCGGAGGGGGCGGCGGAGGCTCGTCAATCAATCCCGTGCTCATGCAGATATATACAAACAAGGTTCATCAGAGGATAAGCAGAAACTGGAGGATTCCTCCGGGCGTCCCCACAGACGGAAGCCTCGTGTCGGTCGTTTTCTTCAAAGTCGACGGCAGCGGCAGGGTATACGACGTCAGGATAAACAAGTCCTCCGGCAATTCCGCGTTCGATCAGTTTTGCGTAGACGCAATATACAAATCTGCCCCGCTTCCGCCTCCACCGTCCGAATTCGCGGAGGAAGCCAAGAACGACGGGGTTCTTGTCCCTTTCAGAAACGAGCCGTTTTAATATATGACCATGCCGCTTCATAAAACAACCCGCTCCTCTGTCTATACCGGGAGCAACGGAAAATGAATCTGATTTTAGTCCGCCACGGCGAAACCGAGTGGAACCGTACCGGCCGGTGTCAGGGGATAGCCGATATAGAGCTGAACGATAACGGGAGACGACAGGTACGGGAGCTTGCCCTGTCTCTCAGGGAAGAGAGCATTGCGGCAATCTATTCGAGCGACCTCAAGAGGGCGCTCAGCACCGCGGAAGAGATTGCACGGCATCACGACCTCGATGTGAATATAGACACCGATCTGAGAGAGATGAACCAGGGCGATCTCGAGGGCCTGTTGTTTACGGAGATAAGGGAAAGATACGCCCATGTATTGAGAAACTGGAGGGAAAGTCCCGAGACTCTCAAGCTTCCTAAAGGCGAATCGCTCGTCGAGGTCGAGGAGAGGGCATGGAACGCGTTTCAGAAGCTCCAGCGTCTTCACGACGGCCATACCGTGGTCGCAGTGAGCCACAACCTCACTATCACCGCGCTCCTGTGCAAGATAACCGGCGCCGGTCTCAGAGGCTTCCGCAATTTCAACCTTCAGGCCGCGTGTAAAAATATTATTATCTCCGGCAACGGAACCGTCGAAGTGGACGTGCTGAACGACGTCTCGCACCTTAGCCCTCTGGAAGCGCTCCCCGAGTTCTGACCTCGTGAGCTGCATAATTGATTTGGCTGTGCAGTACTACTCCGTTTCTTGTAAGTCTAAATAATATGTGGTGTAATTTCCTACAAATATTATGAAAGAAGATATACAAAGAGTCGTTCTGGAATCGGTTGAAAGCCTCGGCAGGAAGGCCGGCATCGAAGACCTGCCGGCTGAAATAGAGGTAGGCGTTCCCAAAAGAAAGGAATTCGGGGATTTCTCCGTCAATACGGCTATGATTCTGGCTAAAGTCATGCGTGAAAACCCGCGCCGGGTAGCGGAGCTAATTGTTGAGAACCTCCCTGCGGAAAAGGAAGAGCTATTTAAAAAAGTAGAGATAGCGGGTGCCGGCTTTATTAATTTCTTCGTCAAAGAAGAAGCCATGGTACATAAGCTCGAGGAGATAAGAAAACTCGACAGACGCTACGGCTGCTCCTCTCTCGGAGAAGGACAGAAAGTTCTGGTAGAGTTTGTCTCCGCCAACCCCACGGGAATGCTCCACATGGGGCACGCCAGGAACGCCGTCGTTGGGGACACGATATCGAGCATACTGTCCGCTTCCGGCTACGAAGTGACACGGGAGTTCTACATAAACGACGCCGGAAGACAGATGGACCTCCTCGGCGAGTCGGTCCTCGCGAGATACCGTGAACTGGAAGGCGAAGAAGCGGACATCCCCGAGGACGGATACAAAGGCGAGTACGTTAAGGAAATTGCGCGGGAGATCAAGAACGAAAAGGGAGATTTATTAAACGAGAAGAGTTCATCGGAATCCCTTGCCGAATACCTAAGGGAATATGCAGAGAAAAAATTACTCGAATGCATCAAGCAGGATCTTGAAGATATCGGGGTGCGTTTCGATGAGTGGTACAGCGAGAGAGAAAATATTCACAGCTTAAACGGCGCCCAAAAAAGTAAGCTCGAGGATGTCCGGGAGACTCTTCAGGCAAAAGGCGCGCTTGAGGAAAAGGACGGGGCGCTATGGTTCATGGCGACCCGCTACGGAGATTCACAGGACTGGGTGCTCATCAAGAGCGACGGAAGCCCCACCTATTTCCTGGCCGACATCGCCTATCATATGGATAAGTACGAAAGGGGTTACGGAAATATAATAAACGTGTGGGGAGCGGACCACCATGGACACGTGTCCCGCTTGAAGGCGGCGCTTATGGCGCTTGGTCTCGAACCCTCACGGTTCAACGTAGTCCTCATACAATTTGTAAGACTGATGAGGGGTGGCGAAGAGGTATCGATGTCCAAGAGGGCGGGCAGCTATGTTACTATGCGAGACGTCGTAAACGAGGTAGGAGCGGACGTCATGCGCTTCTTCCTTCTCATGCGAAGCTCGGAAAGTCACCTCGACTTCGATCTCGACCTCGCCAGGAAGGAGTCAAGCGAAAACCCCGTTTATTACATACAGTACGCGTACGCCAGAATAAGCAGCCTGTTCAGAAAGGCGGAGGAAGAGAAGCTGTCCGACTCGCAAGAGTCGATAAACCTCCTGAACATGCCCGAAGACATCGAGCTCGTAAAAAAACTCCTGATGTATCCCGAAATTGTGGAGGAGAGCGCCCGGTCATACGCCCCTCACAAGCTTGCGTATTATCTTCAGGAATTGGCGTCGGAGTTCCATGCGTACTATAATAAGTTCAGGATCGTTGATAACGAGCGTGAAGTGAGCAAGGCGAGGCTGTATCTCGTAAGATGCGTACAAACCGTCCTGAGTAACGGACTCGGCTTGCTGGGTATAACGGCGCCGGAGAGGATGTAATCTATGAGCGGAAGATCATCTGCAGGCAGTGCCAGGGTGCTGGCGCTCTTCATAGTGTTTGTGGTTATTTTTATTCTTGTTTTCGGACTCGGGGTATTCGTCGGCAAGGAGTCCGGCAAGAAAGAGATTCGGATCGCTAAAAAATTTGAAGAACCCGCTACACCTGAACCCAAGCTCCCCGTTAAAGAAGACTTCAGGGAGATGAGCGAGGAGCTTGCTGTCAAAACGGAACCCGCAACCGAAGAAGGTGAGGAGACCGTGGAAGAGGAAGAAGGGGAAGAAATTGTAGAAGAGGACGTAACCGCGGAAGAGGCAACAGCGGAATCGCCTCATACCGATGCGACTCCGGCGGAGGAGCCTGAAAAACCGGCTGAGGAGGCGAGCCCTGCCCCCGTAAAAACTGAAACACCTGCCGCCGCTGAGCGGGTATCGGAAGAACAATTAGCGGAAGTTACCCGGGAGATTGAGCGCAAGGTTAAATCGGAGAGGGAGGAGAAGAAGACTCCTGCTAAAAAAATAACTCTGCCGCCCGTCAGCCCCGGCGGCAGCTATACGGTACAGATAGGTTCTTTTCAGAGCCAGGAAGAAGCCAACAAGCTCGCAAGCGCAATGCAGTCAAGGGGATACCCGGTATTCATAAAGTCCATGACAACTCCGAACAATAAAAACTGGTACAGAGTCAGAATCGGCACCTTCAATGAGCCCGAGAGCGCGAAGAAATACGGAGAAGGATTAAAAGCCCTTGAGCCTGATGTAAAGATGGTATTCATAACGGTTAATAATTAGCACTGTTTTTTCCGGTTTCGTTCTTTTAAACGAATTGGGACTATGGCTATCGATAAGAGATCAAATGTTCCATGCGCCCTGGCTGTTTTGTTCTGCATCCTTATGTGGTCCGGAGCCCTTTCTGCGGAAGCCGCGGACACTTTAACCGGCGTCGATATTGTCGAGTTCACACTTCCCGAAGGCACTGTGAAGGTGTTTTTACCCGACGACATTGCTGCTGGCGATACCTTATCGGCTTATATTGGCCTTTACCCCTCGGGAGTATCTGGGGACTTGAAAGATCACAATGCCCGGTTCCTGAATAATCTAATTGTCGAGACAACCTATAACAATGTGCCGGTCAAGGAAGGTGCGCTCACCATGAAGCTTCCTCCCGACACCGAGGGAAATGTCCTTAAAATCAGTCTCACCGGCGGTGAGAAAACTCTCGGCGCTTCTTATGTGCAGATCAGACGGTACCGCCAGCCTGCTGACACCACGGGCGCTCCGACGCCGTTTGACTACCAGTGTCCGCTCATGGGCCAATCCGGCAGACTTATAGAAATAAAAGGGCCGTTCGACGGCGATTTCAACACTACCGATTTCAGTATAGGCGGTCAAAAGGCACTCATTCTCGCGGAATCGGAGAGGAAGCTCGTATTCGAAACGCCTGCTTCGGCAACCGGTCCTGTAGAGCTTGTCCTGAAAGAACGGGACGTGGTTGTGAAGAGACCTTTTACCTGTCTTCAGGTCCTCAAGATAGGAGAAGACGGAGCGGTCTCGGTAAGCTCGTATTCAATTAAGGATGCCGATGCTGTATATAATAAAGGCAAGTCCGGGGGAGCCGGAGAGAAGGGCTATCCGTCTACTACTCAAACACTAGAATTCGGGGGCATGAAAGCGGAAGAAACTATTGACGAAGTCAATAAGCCGGTAGAAATTGAAATCGCGTCCGAGCCTTCTCCGCCTGTTGATCAGATAAGCGTTATACTCGCGAGCCAGTTGAGCGCGCCGTTCAGTGGTGCCGTGCATGTCTCCGAAACGGCGTCGGCGCCGGAATCCGTAAGTGATACCGGGGTCGACGATTCCGTCCAGCCGGAGCCGAAGGAGAAAGAAACGGAGGTCACGAAGGCGGATAAAACCGCTTTTGACTCCCGGAATGTAATGACCCCACCCCCTCCGGACGAGAAAGTAATCGCTGCCGGTGAGATGGATAACGATCCGGTCGCTTCATTGCTAGAAATTCAGTTAACATCTTCGTACATAGGAATGTCATCTGCGGATGCCCCGGACGCCTTTCGCAATTTACATGACGGGGGCGGCTATACTGTTCAGGTGGCATCGTGCAAGCACAGGTCGGATGCGGACACGCTTGCCGGGACGCTAAGGAGTAAGGGGTATCCCGTCTCTGTCGTCCCGGCGGACATCCCCGGCAAGGGGAGGTGGTACAGGGTGCGTGTCGGCGCGTTCAAGACCAGACAGCAGGCTCGCCTGTTTGGCGAGAATTTAAAACAAAAAGAGCGTGCCGTAAAATCGGTGTTTGTTACGGAACACGACTAGAGCCTGACATGCATGCTATCGCGCGCGCTTTATTACGTAGATAATATTCTTGCCTGCCAAGTTTAAAACTGATATTGTTATTGCCTGCAATAACATGAGAATGTGAGAAAACTCGAAGCCGATCATGACTCAGCCTGAGGAAATAAGACAGAGGTCGAAGAACAAGAAAGGGCCTGAAGCAACGGGCCTGCTCGGGAGCGGGATCAAGACCTGGTGGCTCCTCCTCATGCTGCCGATCGAGGATTACCTGCTCAAAATCAAAATACATCCCAACGTGTTAACTCTTTCCACTCTCTTCGTTTCCATTATCACCGGGGTTTTCTATCATTACGGCTGGATATTCGCGGGCGGTATACTCGTGCTCGCGGGCTCTACTTTCGATATATTCGACGGCAGGGTGGCAAGGGCGCAGGGCATAAGCAGCCAGCACGGCGCGTTTTTCGACTCCTGTCTCGACAGGTTCTCCGAAGCCTTTATTTATCTCGGAATACTGAGCCTGTATCAGGGATCGATATTCTCCTATATCGTTTTTCTCATACTGGTCTCGACCACCATGGTCAGCTACACACGCGCCAGGGCGGAGGGCCTGGGGGTGAAATGTGAAGTCGGCATAATGCAGAGGACTGAAAGGGTCGTTTACCTGGGGGTCCTCTCAGTGTTCAATTTTCTGGGGAACATCGTGGCCGGCTGGATGGGCTACGGGCCGGACGACTATCTCCTGAAGCTCGCTCTTATACTGATGCTCGTCTTCTCCACTTTTACCGCGCTCCAGAGAATGTTTCACGTAATGAACGAGCTTAAGGCCAGAGAAAATCCCAAAGCTATAGACACGGGCACGGAGACGTAGATACGCGGGGCCGGACCCGGCCGTTTTCTGTGTCTATGGCCTTGTTCTAACCGGAGATTCCACTCCCATAGCAACTCATTAGACCCGGGCGTCCTGGTTTTGCGTAATTGGTAGTACCCTATTTGCTAGATTCCGAATTCACAGGTATAAATGAGTGGCTTCAAGCAGTGTATTTTCGATGAACAGCCTGTTCTCGAAAGTCCTGAAGCCGCGGACGGTAATTTCATATTCCGCTGAGTTGATGCTCCAATGCCGAAAAGAGAAGATCTTAAAACCATACTTTTAGTCGGGTCGGGTCCTATAGTCATAGGCCAGGCCTGCGAGTTCGATTATTCAGGCACTCAGGCCTGCAAAGCGCTCAAGGAAGAGGGTTACAGGATAGTGCTCGTTAACAGCAATCCCGCGACCATAATGACCGACCCCGCGTTCGCGGACAGGACATATATAGAGCCGCTCGTTCCAGAAGTCGTGGAAAAGATAATAGAGAAGGAAAGACCCGATGCACTCCTGCCGACGCTCGGAGGACAGACGGCGCTCAACATTGCCGTGGATCTTGCGGAATCGGGCGTACTCGATAAATACGGAGTCGAGCTAATCGGCGCGAAGCTGGACGCTATCAAGAAGGCGGAAAACCGCGAGCTGTTTAAAGAGGCGATGGTTGATATAGGTCTCGACGTTCCCCAAAGCGGAATCGCCCATAACATGACGGAGGCCTGGGCGGTAGTCGAGGAGATTGGCTTTCCAGTGATAATACGCCCCTCGTTTACGCTCGGCGGCTCGGGCGGCAACGTGGCATACAACAGGGAGGAGTTCGAAGAGTATGCGAAGTCCGGGCTCGACCTCAGTCCGGTGAAAGAGATACTTATCGAGGAGTCCGTCCTGGGATGGAAGGAATTCGAGCTGGAGGTAATGCGCGACGGCATGGACAACGTCGTCATTATCTGCTCCATCGAAAACTTCGACCCTATGGGGGTTCACACGGGCGACAGCATTACGGTTGCGCCTTCTCAAACCCTCACCGATAAGGAATATCAGCGTATGCGGGACGCCTCCATAGCTATAATAAGAGAAATAGGGGTGGATACAGGCGGGTCTAACATACAGTTCGGAATCAACCCCGATGACGGACGCATGGTCGTAATAGAGATGAATCCCAGGGTTTCCCGAAGCTCGGCTCTCGCATCGAAAGCCACTGGATTCCCGATAGCAAAGATAGCGGCAAAGCTCGCCGTCGGGTACACGCTGGACGAGATACCGAACGACATAACGAGATACACGCCCGCATCCTTTGAGCCGACAATCGATTATGTAGTGGTCAAGATTCCGAGGTTTACTTTCGAGAAGTTTCCACAGACCAAATCCACTCTCACGACGCAGATGAAGTCGGTGGGCGAGGTCATGGCAATAGGCAGGACGTTCAAGGAATCCCTTCAAAAGGCCATCAGGTCGCTCGAGATAGACTCCTCCGGCTTCGAGCCGCAGACAACAGATACAGAGATCATAAAGGAGAAGCTGATGACTCCTAATTCGGAAAGACTCTGGTATCTGGCGGACGCTTTCAGGTGCGGGATGGACATAGAAGAGATCTTCGACCTGACCTACATAGACCGCTGGTTCCTGCGCAACATCGCGCAGATCGTGGAAACCGAGGACATGCTCAAAGCCTCTGACGACGGGTTCGATACGGATCTACTGAAACGAGCGAAAGAGTACGGTTTTTCGGACATCAGAATAGCCGAAGTCTCGGAAAAGTCCGAGGATGAAATCAGGCGGCTTAGACGGGAGAGCGGCATCGATTCGGTTTACAAGATGGTAGACACCTGCGCGGCGGAGTTCGAGGCCTACACGCCCTATCTTTACTCGGCGTATGAATGGGAGAATGAAGCCCCTCCGACCGATAAACCCAAGGTTGTCATACTCGGCGGAGGGCCGAACAGAATCGGACAGGGAATCGAATTTGACTATTGCTGCGTGCACGCTTCATTTTCACTGAGGGAGGAGGGGTACGAAGCGATAATGGTCAACTGCAATCCGGAAACCGTGAGCACCGACTACGATACTTCGGACAGACTGTATTTCGAGCCTCTCACTCTCGAAGACACGTTATCCATCATAGAGAGGGAAAAGCCCGAAGGCGTGATAGTACATCTGGGCGGTCAGACCCCCCTCAAGCTCGCGATACCTCTTGAAGAAAGGGGCGTAAAAATAATCGGTACTTCTCCCGACAGTATCGACCTTGCTGAGGACAGGGAGAGATTTCGCGACCTGATCCTTGGTCTCGGCCTGGTACAGCCTGAGAGCGGGATCGCGAGGAGCGAGGATGAGGCCCTCAAAATTGCGCGTGAGGTAAATTATCCGATTGTCGTCAGGCCGTCTTACGTGCTCGGCGGTCGCGCGATGGAAATTGTCTATACGGAGGAATCGCTGAAACGGTATATAACCGAAGCGGTAAGGGTTTCTCCGAACCACCCGGTGCTTATAGACAAGTTCCTGAAAGACGCAAAAGAAGTGGACGTGGACGCGATATCAGACGGTGAGACCGTCGTTATCGGCGGTGTTCTCGAGCATATCGAGGAAGCCGGTGTCCATTCGGGAGATAGCGCCATGGTTCTCCCTCCGTTCTCCATCGAGGATTCGGTCATAAACGAGATAAAGCGCCAGACCAGGGAGCTTGCGCTCGCGCTAAACGTAAAGGGTCTGGTCAATATACAGTTCGCCATAAAGGACGGAAAGGTTTATATACTGGAGGTTAACCCAAGGGCGAGCCGTACGATTCCTTTCGTGAGTAAGGCCATCGGCGTGCCGCTGGCTAAGCTCGGCACCAAGGTAATGATCGGTAAAACCCTCGGGGAGCTTGGCTTCACAGAAGAGATTATTCCAAAGCACATCTGTGTTAAGGAGTCAGTATTCCCATTTATTAAATTTCAGGGCGTCGATACGATTCTCGGCCCCGAAATGAAATCTACGGGCGAGGTAATGGGGATAGATAACGAGATACGACTCGCGTTCGCCAAGGCTCAGATAGCCGCCGGGAGCAATCTGCCTCAATCCGGAACGGCTTTTATCAGCGTCAAGGATGAGGACAAGCCAAAGCTCGACGATATTGCGCACAAGCTTCAGGAGCTCGGCTTCGGAATAATGGCCACTTCGGGCACGGCCTCTTATCTTGAGGGCATTGGGGTAAATTGTACTTTCGTAAAGAAAGTAATCGAAGGCAGGCCTCACGTAGTGGATCACATCAAGAACGGAGAGGTTCAGCTGGTCGTAAACACGACGTTCGGTGAGAAGGAAGTCGCGCAGTCATACTCGATAAGAAGAACGGCGCTCATACACAGGGTCCCCTACTTCACGACTATCGCCGCCGCAAACGCCGCCGTGGGTGCGATAGATGTTCTCATCAAGGAAGGGCTTGACGTAAAGGCTATCCAGGACTACTATTAATTTTTCCTAAATCATTTTCCGGGTAAAATTATCCTTTATATTCTTGTGCGGTGGGGAGCTGTAAATCACCGTTCCCTTTTAACAGTCGGAGGAAACGTAATGTCTATCGATAGAGTGCCAATGACACCCAACGGATACAAGAAGCTTCAGGAAGAGCTCCGCAGGCTAAAGACGGTCGAACGGCCGGAAGTCATAAAGATGATAGAATACGCCAGATCTCTCGGAGACCTTTCGGAAAATGCCGAATATGAAACGGCGAAACAGCGGCAGTCTTTCGTGGAAGGGCGCATACAGGAGCTCGAAAGCAAGCTCGGAAGGGCAGAGATAATAGACCCTGCGGAGCTGAAGAACAAGTCGAGGGTGACATTCGGTCTGCGCGTAAAGCTGGAGAATATAGAGACGGGCGAGACGGTCAGCTACCAGCTCGTCGGGCCCGATGAGTCAGAGCCGGAAAACGGCCTCATCTCCATCACGTCACCTATCGGCAGGGCGCTCATAGGCAAGCAGGTCGACGACGACGTCGAGGTACACGCACCGGGCGGTATAAGAGAATATGTCGTGCTGGAAATAGTCTGAACCGTCTCTCACGCTTTAAGCTTTTCAACCTACTCGGTTTTCCGGTTTTGAACCGTAACCTTTCCGGTCTTGGAATCCAGAATGTATTCGCCTCCCAGCGGATGAGCAGGAAAGTCCCCTGTCGTTTCCTGTTGGATATACACTCTAAGATCTTCCATGTTTCGGGGATATTCTCCGTAACGCGTTTTGTATCTGGCTGATTTGGCGTTTAAGAACGAAAGGTCCTGTTCTGTCTGTCTCTCGGCCAGCTCCGTGTTTTTTATCGATTCGATCTCTGGCGCTATTACAAATTCACCGCCGACGGGGGGCTCCGGAATTCGCTCTATAATGCCGGTCTTTACCAGGTCTTCCGGTGAATCCGGAATTTTTTTATAGGTGTTTTTATATTCTCTGAGCGCTTCCGTAAGTCGGTTCTCCATGGCCATTGTATCTATTTCCTCGATGTTTCTGAGAGCAAAGTTCCTTCGGCCTTCGCTCGGACTTGTCTCGTAAATTATCTCCCAGATTTTCTTCGATAGCTCGATGTTGCCTCCCTTTGCGTGCGCCGCTGCCGCCATGCCTTTCATAGAGGCCTTTCTGAAAGGCGACACCCCGGGCTTCTCAGATGCTTCCCTGAACAGGTCAGCCGCCTTCTCGTAATCCTTTGGATAGAAATAGTATATAAATCCCTCTTCCAGAGGGAGGCGGTAGTTGTTAGGGTTATGCTTCCTCCCTTTTTCGAACAGCTCGATGCCTTTCAGCGTATCGCCGAGTCCGTACGGAGGCGGCTCCGCGAGGAACGTTCCTCCGTACCTGTAGGCGTTCACGAACTTCGGATCGAGGTCCGTGATGATATCGAAATAGTGGAACAGTAGTTCGGGATCTTGCTCTTCCGGACTTGTACTACCGAAATACTGAAGGGCTCTCATCCAGTATATATCGGCGAGCAGCTCATCGTAACCGAGCGAAATGTTCTTCAGTGTAGAAGACGAAAGGTAGAGGCTTTCCTCGACCGAGCGGAATTTCCCTCTCATGTCGTCGATTTTTATCTGAAACGGAACGGAGATGATGATTAGTAAAAGTAATATTGCAAGAAGAACAACACTCTTTTTTCCTGTACCGGCCTTCATCTTATTTGAATTCTTTCCTTTCGAATATGATGATTGAAAGGAGCAGAAGTGCCGCTGTGTATATCACGGCATAGATGGTCGTATATACGATAAGCTCTGGATCGATGACGTTTCCGTACACGGCCTCGCTCCTCACGTTGAACTTTTCCAGATTCGGGATGACTCTGTATAGAACTTCCGACAGGAAGCCGCTTACGGGGCTTTTAATCTCCTCCGCGAATAATCTTATATCGCTTGAAAAGCGGCCTATGGCTATGAGGAAAAATGTAAAAAGAGCGCTCATTACGGGGGTGGTGAAGCTTGAGAACACGAGGGCTATTCCGATGACCACGAGAAACTCCAGGTATTCGAAGTACACGGCGTTGAAGAACTCCGCGTAGAAATGCCCCCCGTAATAGAAATTTATAAGCCCTTCGTACTTTATCTCTATGTACACGACGAGTATGAACAGTATAAAGGCCATGCCGGCTGTAATGACAAAAAGCGTGATGGCGAGGCCGAGATATTTTCCTATAATAAACTCAAACCTTTTTACGGGTTTCGAGAATATGTTGTAGACCGTCTTTTTCTCGACTTCCTTGTAAACGAGTCCTATGCCGAGGAAGACCGATATAAGGATGCCGATTACGGATATGGCGGTCAGGCCGAGGTCTTTCACGATCTTGTTGTACTGTTCCGCCGATATGCTGGCGAAAACGAGAGAGCTAAATATCATCAGGACGGCAAAGAGGATCAGGCTGTACAGCACCCTGTCTCTTATTGCCTCTATAAAAGTATTGTGTGCAACGCTCAGTATTCTTCTCATTGCTGATTATATTTCCTGCGTTCTTGCTTTCACTGCGAGTCCGGTTTTTTCTTGGCTTCCTCTACGAAAAGCCCTTCGAGTGATTTTCTAAGCGGATGAAGGGACACGATTTCCGCAGGCGAATTCGCGACCGCGCCCACGACCCTGCGCTTGAGATCTTCATCGAACTTAAGCGCAGTATAGCCGGCCTTCGTCTCAAGCTCGACGCTAAGGCCTTTGACCGCCTCCCTCACCTCTTCCACCGGTCCTTCGAGAAGCATTTCGTAGTCTGTATGTATTTCTTTCAGTAGCTCGCCTATGCTGCCGATCTTTATTACCCTGCCTTCCATGATTATCCCGACCCTGTCACAAAGCGCCTCTACGTCCGCGAGCATGTGAGAGCTTAAAAGTATTGTTTTCCCCTTTCGCTTCTCTTCCAGTATCAGGTCCTTTATCTCCCTCCGTCCTACGGGGTCGAGACCGCTCATCGGCTCATCCAGTATGATAAAGTCAGGGTCGTTTATGAGTGCCTGGGCTACGCCGATCCTCTGCAACATGCCCTTGGAGTATTTTCTCAGCTGTACTGCTTTCGCCTCTGTCATCCTCACCTTCTCGAGCAGCGCCTGCGCTTTTTCAGAAATCGCGCTTCTCTTCATTCCATGAAGCTCTCCCATGTAATAAAGAAGCTCCTCTCCGGTCAGATAGTCGCAGAAATAAGGGTTTTCGGGCAAATATCCGATGCTCTTCTTCCCCTCTGATTGATTCAGATTTTTACCCGCTATTTCTATTGTTCCTTCGGTCGGTGCAACGAAGCCCAGGACTGATTTGAAAGTAGTCGTCTTTCCCGCCCCGTTAGGCCCGACGAAGCCAAATATCTCGCCTTTGTTCACGGAGAAGGAAACACCTTTCAATACTCGGACCTGTTTGCCGAGAAATCCGGTTTTATAGTCTTTTACCAGATCGTTTATTTGTAGGATTGTTTCCGGCATTTGAGAATGTTTAAATATATGTCAATCGAAGATGTGAGGCAATACGTTACTCAAGTCTTATCCTCGTTTTTAATCGGGAAATACATTGGAGGATGTCGAAGTATGTTGCGTTTAATTCTTTGCTTCGGATGAATTGCGCATCTCTGAAATATTTTTATCCATTCGTCCTGAGTACAATCGAAGGACGTAATCCGACTGCTTATTGACGCGAACATTTGACGACATTGTCGATGATCGTATTAATTATCTGGAAAGATTAACAGAGTTTTCCGCCTAAATAAAAAATCGAGACGGCGAGTATTCCCGCCGCCTCGATTCGAATCATATTCTTATATATTTGTTTTTCAGAAGAGTGGATTAGTCACATGCGCCAGTAGATCGAGTTGCATTGAAATCCCCCGGCTGACCTGATGATGTCTGGCCGGTTACCGTGCATCTTATAACCCCGTCGCCGTAGACGGCATAATCCTTTCTGCCGGTTTTACGGAAACTGGTCATTGAAGCCTCCCAACCGAAGTCATCCATATTTCCAGCGGTGCCCCCGATTTCGGCGGCATCCCAGCCTATGCAGTACCCCGCTTTCGAGTCCGCACAGTTTGCGGCTGATGGATCTGCTCCACTATCAGCTCCCTCGAAGCTGATATCAATGAGGGAATCTTGTTCTACACCAGTGCCTTCAGGGTTCCTTAGCGATTCAGCAGTGCTTAAATTTCCAATAAGACCCGTATAGTTCCTCTCACCGTCATCGTTTAAATCCTGCTCGAAATACTCTCCTTCCGCGTCTCTTAGCGTCTGCATCGCTTTTCTCGCGCTTGCCTCGTTCGCGGATATTCTTGCCTTTATCAGGTTGGGTATCGCAATTGCCAAAAGGATACCTATGATTGCTGCAACAACCAGAAGCTCAATAAGAGTAAAACCCTTTTCACTTCCATTCGATTTTTTTATACGTTTCAACATTGTACAACCTCCTTCAAGAGTCAATGGGTATTGCAAGTAAATTATGCAAAGCTTGTGCCATTTATGTGTCCTTTATCGTTAGACTTTTGTAACCCATTGATAACATATAAAAAGTTTTTTAAATCCGCTTTATTGGATGCTTATATAGGGTTTTCTTTCGGCTGCCAAAAAAGAGTATAAGTGACGATTTTTGGAGCATAGAGACGATATACGTCAAAATTTGTCACTGCGGGCGATAATTGAAATGTTATTTACTCTAATGGTAATATGTGTTGTTTATCAAACCACTGAAGTATGCTATTTTATACTACTTATTTTATAAGGAGGCAGCCGACAAGATGAGCAGAAAATACTACTTCGCCTTTGGTATATTCCTTCCCCTGATAGTACTATCCCTTTTAAATCTATCCTGTACGAATATCAAGACATCGTCGTACTTTACCCCGACCAAAACCAAACTCGGCGATTTCAAAGCTATACAATTCGAGACTTTCGAGACCAAGATAGAGGACTTTCCGAAGGAAGCGCTAACCAAAGTTCCTGAGCAAGCCGCGGCGCTCCTGGCTACCAAAAATAAATTCCAGGAAGTGAAATTCGGTGAGATTGAAAACATTCCCGCCGAGGACACTCTTGTACTTCTTGGGGAAGTAAGTGAATACAGACCGAGCTCCGATATTTCATTTGAGGGCGGAGGACTTAAGTTCGGAGAAGTCTCGGTGGCAATAAAGCTCGCCATCGTAAATAAGGCTACGGGGGATGAAATATCAACCGGCGAGGTCAACGGTTTCAGCTCTATGGGATTCATGGCAAAGGATATTTACGAGAGCCTTGCCGAAGAGATTGTAAAGTATATAATTGAAAATTACTAATCGGGATCATGCCCGGTAAACGTTCAATTTTTTATATGGAGGGAGTGATGAAAAATCTGATTTTAAGTCTGTTGTTCGTACCGTTTTTTATCGTAACAACACAAACGTTTCAGACTGAAGCGCTTGCCCAGGATGCGTCCTCCGCAGCCGGTCTCTATAAGCAGGGACGCGAAGCGTTTCTAAAATTTACGCCTGAGAGTTTCGATCAGGCAATTAAGCTTTTTAATCAGGCTGTACAGGTCGACCCGAATTACGCTCCGGCATACGCCGGGCTGGCTGAAACGTACTCTTTTATGGGATGGTACAGGTACGAGGTAAAAGAGGATTACGAAAAGTATTATAACGATTCATATGCGAACATAGTCAAAGCGCTGCAGCTGGGACCGAATATGGTGGAAACTCAGCTGGCGCTGGCCTACACTTACCTTCACCTCAGCAGAGAAAAAGAAGCAATAGCGACTGCCCGGAAAGTGATATCCATGGACCCTAACAGCGCCGAGGCATATTATATCCTTTGGGACGCAAGCGGCGGTAACCCGGACTCCCCCGACATTAGAAAGGCGCTCGAGTTAAACCCGAATTACGTTCCCGCTCTTGTTGGGCTTGGAAATGCTTATTTCTTCAAGAAGAGGGCTTACGGTCAGGCCGTGCAGTTATACGAAAAGGCGTCTGAGGTCGCTCCCTCGGCTCAGCTTCATAACTATCTGGGCACCGCTCTCAGGACCCAGGGACATTACAACGAAGCCATTTCCGAGTATCAGAAAGCGATTAAGCTCAACCCCGACTACGCTCCTGCTCATATGAATCTGGGAATCACTTATTACTACCTGAAGAAGTTCAACGAAAGCATACAAACTCAGCAAAAGGCCATATCACTTAATCCAAACTACCCGGATGCATACTTTTTCATCGCTCAAGGTTACGACAGGGCCAACAATCCGCAGCAGGCAATTGTGTATTACAGGAAGTTTCTGGAGGTTTCTATCGAGCAGGAGCAGTACGCCGGATATGCCGCGACTGCGAAAGAAAGACTCTCGGCCCTCGGGGGAGGCGGCGGACAGTAGATTGAAGCAAGTGTAACCAGTCTGGATACACGGTGTTAGAGAGAGCTTTCTTACAAAGCTTTGCCGGAGTTAAGTCATGAAAGAAAATGGGAATCCGGCTGATTTGATAGGACTCTCGTTCGGCATGGAATCAAGCGCGAGCCTGTGGAATATTATCTTCGAAGGCTTCGACCAGGAAGTCGTGCTCGTTTCCCGTTTCGTGGGCAGGGACAACGGCGCCGTAACGGCGCTTTATAAGTTCGCAGTCATTTTAGACAATAAACATAAACACTGTCATGTGGCCGCCACGGACTCAGGCATAGAAATAAAAAAATCCCTGCCCAAAAACGATTTTTCAATAATAGGTGAATGGACCTGCCTTATGGAAAATATA
>Ga0307426_1000180_pt1 | contig 41564 bp, 58 predicted proteins | sample SalMarWE160340MG_FD_202165 | JGI IMG/M metagenome (GOLD analysis project Ga0307426, IMG submission 202165) | Salt marsh sediment microbial communities from the Plum Island Ecosystem LTER, Massachusetts, United States - WE1603-40 | ecosystem: Environmental > Aquatic > Marine > Intertidal zone >... | reverse complement strand
TAGAATGATTAGTAATATTCAGAATTATGTAAAAGATTTAAATTTCTTTCTTATTATGATTTGAATTAATCGATATTTTGCTTAATGAGTAAAATTTTAATAATAATATTAATAATAAAGAAAAAAAATAAAATTTTGAATTGCTATTTTTTTAATACTTTGGAAAATGGTTTGAAATTAGGATCTTGATTTTTAATAGCTATAAACAATAAAATAGCTGTTAATAAACCACCAATCACGCCTCCATAAAATCCTGAGTCAAACCACCACCAAGCTTCTTCAATTTCTAAAGAAATACCAAAAATCAAACCTTCTAGAATTGAAAGGATTAAAACAATAAAAGAAGCATAAAATGCATAATTTAGATATTTATTAGATGATATTTTATCGGGGAATCTTAAAGCTTGAATGCAGATAAAGGTACAAAAGAGTAGGAGAAATCCAGATATTGTTATTGGTATACTATAAATGCTATTCCATGCATCTAGACCACCATAAATATACACTCCAAGATAATAATTTGACCCATTCCACCCACCAAAATCCAAAGCAAGAAGTAATATTCCACCAACCGCGCTAGTTATTAAAGATCCAACAAAATAGATTGATAAATTATCATTTCTTTCTGATGACATTGTTATCACTATATATTTTTAAATTATAGTTAGGTTTTAAAGGTAAATAAATTGTTTTCTTTTTAATTATTATTGCAAATAGTATTTATAAATATACAATAAAGGTCAATTGATTTATATTGAGAATTCGAAAGATTTGGGATTATAAAATTATAGGTCAATTTTTAGGATTAGAAATCGGAGATTACACCTTTAATAATAAACAAGAAATTATGGCTTTTAGCAAATCAGGTAAAATCTACACATTCTCTTTAGATGGTAAATTATTGTTCGATGTTGAAATAACTGAAAATTCTCCTATTTGGAAAATTATAATTGATGAAGTAGATGAAAATTGTGTTCAAAAAGTAATAATTGGTGGATTAGATGGATTGTTAAGAATCTTTGATCTAAATGCCTCTTTAACGTTAGATCCAATATGGATCCATAAATTTGGATCTTCAATCAGTGGTATATTACTAAAAGATATAAATGGAAATGGAAAAAAGGAAATTGTTGCTTATTCATTAGACAAGAGTCTAAGAGTTTTATCTTTACTTGATGGAGCATTGATTTGGGGTCAATTATTTGAGGATGGGATTAGTGATGCTATTTTTATCAAAGATGAGGATAATCAAGATGACAATGTCATAGTTGCCGTGGGAAATGATGGAACAATTCGATCCTTTAATTGTATAAACGGAAATCTTCGTGGTTTTATGAAATTTACTGATAAGGTGAGGACTCTAACATTATTTAACATTTCAGATAAACAAGTGATTGTATGTGGCGGAGATGATAAAACGGCACATTTTCTTGATAAGAATTTGAAACTTGAAATTGACACCTTGAAATTTAACGATCTTGTATGGAAATTGAAATTAATAAGATATATGAATGATAATTTTTTACTAATTTCAACCTATTCATTCGATTTTCTAGATAACTCGATTCCTATTAATGAACGACAGTTTTCTTCAAAACTCACCTGTCTTGATAAAAATTTAGATGTTAAATGGGAATTAATTGACACTAACGTCGAAGTTATTGCTCCATACTTTTCTGAATCAATGAATTTCATCATCACGGGTACTACAAAAGGCGAGATTATCTTTTTAGATATCATTGAAGGCAAAATCTTAGCTACTTATAATACAAATTCATGTGTTAATGATATAAAAACTGATTCCCACTCAAATTTTTTCGTTTCATGTCATGATGATGGGTCAATAAACGCGTATTTTATTGATGATCTTTAATTATTTCATGCAATTACCTAATTGAGGAAGACTCATGTGTCGAATGTTTTTTCAATGTTCACCAGAACCTTTTCAGATTGACCTAGTATTCTTAAAAAAATTTGTAGCATCATGTCATCTGCACTACTTAAGGAGATATAATATCTATGGACGTCATAGATTGGGGTGGGGTTTTGCATACGTTCCTGAAAATAATGATAAAACCTTGATAATAAAAAGAGATATAACTCCAATTTACCATTCAGACTGGAAAAATCTATCAACCATCAAAACTAGATTTCTACTAGTTCACGCAAGAAAAACAAAACCATGGCATAAAAATTTTAAGAACATACATCCCATTAATATAGGCGAAAACTACTTAATTGTTCATAATGGCATCATTAAAAAATTCCCTTCAAGAAAATTAAGCGATACAAAACTTGAAAATATTATAAAATCGACTCAGCTTGATACAAGAATTTATTTATGTCATATAATTGATAGACTTAAAACTGGTTATGATTTAAAGAGTGTTTTAGAATCTCTATTTCAAGAAATTAGTATAGGATCAAGCGCAAATGCTTTTCTCTTTAATTCACAAGAATGTCATGTGATAACTCACCACAAAAACAATTATAAGGGCAGAAATCACACGCTTTTCATAAAAAAAGAAAATAACATCTTAAATGTTTGCACTACACCTAGTTTAAAATATGCCAGAGAAATTGAGAACAATTCCTTGATTAGTATAAATATAAATAATCTGAAATTAAAATTCGACAATTTAAATGCTCCGTATTAGATTCAATAATTTCAGAATAATATCGGGGTATAAATAATTCAATCAATAAAAATGGTGACTGATGCATTGAATGAGAAAAATGAAGTCAATTTCATGGTTTTTAGTAATCTCTTATTTTGATCAAGTAATAGGTCCCTCAATTCTCTATTGTAATAAAGAACTTAATGAAATTAAGCATATCGAATTAAATAAACTCCTAGATTTTAATTCCCGGGAAAATTGTATCATTTTAGCTAATGATAAATATCAAACAATTAATTACAGCTTTTTAATTAAATCAGAGGAAGCCAGGGGAGGTTTTGAACAAATACTCCTCTCTTACATCATTAAGGAGGAGGATATCAAAGTCGAATATCTTGATATCTTTAAATTTTTAAAATCAAAACAGCCTATCCTCCAAAATCTAGCTAATGAGCTAAAAAAATTGAGATGGTTGCCAAAACTATTAACTATAAAAAATAAACCGTCTGACACAAGTATTATAAAGATGACCTCCCAAAGAGATCAATATAACTTTCTGGGATTATATAATAAGTATTGCAACTTATTGTTTCCAGAAGTTACTCGATTTGAAAATGAAGAATGGCAAGGGATAATGGTCGAATGTCCCTATTGCAATAAACAAAGGAAAATCAAAATCCCTCTTGGCAAAATAAATAAAAATTCTGAATTAACAAGCATATTAATACCAAAATTTAAAGTGTGTGAACATTCCTTTCTATTTTTAGTAAATAGTGCATTAACTCCGATAAAATATGAATACATTGATATTATCGTTTCTGACATTGAAACAGAGGATTTGGATATACAAGAGATTGATTTACTACTAGCTGAAAATATTCATGAATATTTGAAAAAGATAGGAATAAATACACCACTAATTCCAAGAAAATTAATTAAATATCTTTATAATATATTGAATTTAAAAGTTAACAAGAGTTACCTATACTATTTATGTGAGATTGTCAAAGAATATTTTAATATAGAGATCATTTGGACAAAAACACAAGTTTTAGACGAATTAGAGGAATTATGGGGCTATTAAAAAAGTTAGATAATAATATTTTTCTTTTCTTGTTTGAGAATAGGTGGATTTAATAAGGTATTATTTTCTAAAATCAATTTCAACATCGTTCGAAAAGAAAGAACAACACCTTCTCCTTCGGTTGCTACAGATTCAGTAATTTCCAAATTATAATATTTGGAAGCTCTTATTGCTGCTAGGAAACTATTCTTTTCTATTTTTGGAGATATATCTTGTTTATTAAAAACAATTACTTTAGGGATGAACAGAAAATCTTTACTCAAATAACCCTCTAATTCTTTCCAAGAAATAATATTACGCATGAATGCATCTTTCTCAGAATCAACAATAAAAATAATGCCATCAAGATTTCGTATTGTATCTGGTCTTGTAATGGCGTAAAAATCTTGTCCTGTTGTAGAATAAACATGGGTTTTTAGAGAGTACCTGCGATTTTTGAAAAACAATAATAAATAATCAAAATACAAAGTTCTACCTGAAGTCGTCTCAATACTTAAAAATTCATTCACAACCTTTTCCTTATAATAATCTGACAAGTATTTCATCGTTGTAGTCTTACCTGACAACGCTGGACCGGCATACACGATTTTACTATGAATAGTTGCCTCGACATTATTAATAATCATCAAATGTATTTCTTCATTTGAGTATAAAAAGTCAAATTTTTATCCCCAACCATCCCAATTCTCTATGAAGGAGAAATTTGAGGCTTAAGCCAAATAACATTCTTAAATACAGATATTAAAAAAGGAGAAAAAAAATTAAATTGATTATAGATTCTCTATTCACTTGATTCAGCAGCCAATTCCTCTTCTAATTCTTCTAGAGGGACTGGTGCAGGGGTTGTTAGCATGCTGTATCCGATCCAAATTGCAATTACAGCAATTAAGATAACAATTATCCATAATGGTAACACTACGAATAGTCTCCAATCAAGCCAATCAACACCAAATAATCGGAAAGCAATATCCCAATTTGGATTACCACCAAGAGTAGTGAACCATAAATCGACTACGCTTCCCATCGTGTAAACAATTAGGATTAAAATTCCTATGATCATTACTATTAATCCTATAATTTTGTCTTTAGCCATGATAAATACCTTTATCTATATGTTTTATTTGATTAGGGTTATTATTCTATAAAAAAACTTTAAATTAAAACCATTCGGATTGAATCAAAGAGTTTTATTTGTGATGTTCCACAAATATTTATTATACAAGTTGTTTAATTCGACATAAATATCTCATGAAATACGAAAATTATGGTAATTATGTCTTAGTTATTGGATCTAGCAATATCGATCTGACTATCTACACAAAGAAGCTTCCAACTCCTGGAGAAACAGTTACAGGAGGAAAATTTCGACAAAACTTAGGAGGAAAGGGAGCCAACCAATCAGTGGCTTCCATGCGATCTGGTTCAAAAACGGTATTTATTGCGAAGGTTGGGACTGATACATATGGGGAACAAATGATTTCTCAATTAGCCAAGGAAGGAATTATCACCAATTACATGTATCATGATATAGCAGAATATAGTGGCATTGCTTTTATCATGGTCGATGAAAAGGGAGAAAATATGATAAGTGTTGCTCCCGGAGCAAATTCTAGATTAACCCCTCAAGAAATTAGGAATTGCTCAGACCTTATTAAAAATGCCACTTCAATTGTTGTTCAAATGGAGATTCCAGTAAATACAATAATAGAAATCTTCGATATCGCTTCTCAAGGTAGTGCCATTAAAATTTTGAATCCCGCTCCACTGAAATATCTATCACCTGACATTTTAAAGAATGTTGATATTATAGTTCCTAATAAAGGAGAATTATACGGATTACATTCTTTATTGAATTTAGGCGATTTACCCTTGGATTTAAACGAAAAACTTAAGCAAGCTTCTCGAGATATTTCAAAAACTGGAATTAATATCATCATCACAACCTTAGGTTCAAAAGGATCAATGATATTTCAAGCAGACAAGGATAAGTTTATTTATGTCCCCGCGCTAGCTGTAAACGCAATTGATACTGTTGGAGCGGGTGATTGTTTTATTGGAGTATTCGCGAGCATGTTAAATCAAGGAGAGGGTATAATAAACGCCGTTAAATATGCTTCTGCAGCAGCTTCGATCGCGGTAACAAGGGAAGGCGCTCAAGAATCCATGCCTTTTAAAGAAGAAATTAGTGCAAAATATAAAATATTAGAAAAATTAGGACTCAATGGTGAACTATGAATGTTCTCACAATATTTAAAACCACAAAGAGGAACTCAGCTAAGAAAGACTAGCTCAGCTGAACTTTTTATTAATATCGAACCTTTTCATCCTGATAGGCTTTTTCTTATTAATGGATATGATTTTATCTCTGACACAATAACACAGACAGATTTAATTATAAAACCAAATTCCTATTTTATGATAATTAATATTGGTGATGAAGAAATTAATGTGAGGTATAATCTGGATGTTTCTCATCTTAAAATTATTTATGATCCATATAAATATGAAAATATTAAAAAAATTGAAATCGATCCAGACAAAATCATTAGATTACAATCTGTTCCTGATGGATATACTGAAATTCTATCTAAATGGTATAGTATAAAGTTTTCATATCCCGATCACAATCTAATCTATCTCAAACCAGAAATGGGTATTTCAATTCAATTACATAAAGAACGTAGTGAATATTGGGAAATAATCAAAGGATATCCAATTATAGTTAATGGAAACAAGGTTCATTATTATGCTAAAGGTGGGTCCTGCTTTTCATCCCCAAAAAATAGTTATCACGCTGTGATTAATCCAAATAAGAAAGAGGATGATTTTGTAGTGATTCGAGAGGAATGGGTCGGTAATTTTGATGAAAATGATATTGTTCGTGTTTTTAATCCCAATCATTACTTCTCATAAATAAAAAATTATAAAATAGCTATATAGTGAATCGATAAAATTCAATAATTAAAGATTTGATGGGATCACATCGATTTCTTAAACCAGACTTTTAAAGTTTATTCTTTTTCCTCCTCGTGTTTTGATAAAATTAAAATTCAATAAACAACTAAAAAGCTTACCCGTTGTAAAAATTATCAAAAAATTTTTCAAAAATTACTGAATGGAACAAACAGATTGATGGAAATATGACTCCGAATGAAGACCCTATTGAAGAAGAACCAGAAGAATTGGAAGAAGAGAGTTTAGAAGAAGAAACTGAAGATTCCACTGAAGAAGAAGAGAGCACAGAAGAGTTGGATACGCAAAAAGAATTAGACAGATTACGATTTCATTTTCGTGGCTACAGTCTTGAAGAACTAAAGAAAATGAATATGGATCAGTTTATCCAATTATTACCCGCAAGAGCTCGGCGAAGTCTAAAAAGAGGGTTACCATCAAGACAAAAGAAATTGCTTGAACGTCTTAGAAGGGCCTACAGAGCTAAGAAGAGAGGAAAAGATCTTCTAACTAGAACCCATATAAGAGATATGATCATTTTCCCTGAAATGGTTGGTTTGAAAATCGGAGTGTATAATGGTAAATCATTTGAAGTTGTGGAAGTTAAACCAGAAATGATTGGTCATTATTTAGGAGAGTTTTCTTTAACTCGTAGATATGTACAACATGGTTCACCCGGTATTGGTGCAACACGATCAAGCAAATATGTTCCATTAAAATAATAATAATTAAATTGGAGATGAAAAAATATGCCTCACTGGGGTTATTCATTCGCAGAACAAAAATATGATGCAGAAAGAATAGCGAAAGCCGCTGGACGAGATTTGAGAATTAAACCAAAAAATGCGCGAGAAGTATGTGCTGTAATCAAAGGAATGAAAGTTGATTCTGCAAAGAGATTTTTAGAGAAAGTCATACAGCTAAAACAATCAGTGCCATATAGAAGACATAAGAAGAAACAAGCTCATCGGCATGATTTAAAACAATTCAAATGGTACGCTGGAAGATATCCTCAGAAAACCGCTGCAAGGATTTATGAAATATTAACCGCTGCTGAATCTAATGCAGAATACAAAGGTTTGGATATCGAATCTTGTCGAATTATTCACGCCGCAACTCATCATGCTAGGATAATAAAACGTTATATCCCCCGAGCACATGGTCGATCATCTCCCAAAGACAAGCATCTAAGTCATGTGGAAATTGTAATTTATGAATTTCCAAATTAATTAATTCAAAATTAAGATAAAATAAAAAGAGATAAAGGAATATGAGCCCATTAGCGAAACACTTCATTGAAAATGGCATCAAACTAATGCAGATAAATGAATACTTGCGCTCAGAGTTAGTAAGAGCAGGATTTGCAGGTGTAGATATTCAAAAAACCCCTCTTGGGGTACGAATAACTCTCAAAACAAGTAGACCTGGATTGGTAATTGGAAAAGGCGGAAAAAGGATACAGGAGATTACTGACGTCCTTCAAGAACGATTTGGGCTTGAAATGCCCCAGATAGAGGTTGAAGAGGTCCAAAATCCCGACGTTAATGCACAAATTATGGCTGAACGATTAGCATATTCATTAGACCGAGGACGCCACTTCAGAAGGGCAGGATATTATATTCTACGAAAAGTTATGGATTCTGGAGAAGCGAGAGGTGTTGAAATAATCGTTTCAGGCAAGGTCACTTCCCAAAGAGCCAGAACTCAAATATTTAGAGCAGGAACCATGTCTAAATCGGGTCAACCCGCCCAAGAGGGAGTGGATAAAGGAGTTGCTCAATGTATCCAAAAATCTGGAACCCTTGGAATCATCGTGAAAATAATGAGAGCAGATACCAGAATGGGAGATACAGTAACATTAAATAGGGATTTATTATCAAAAGCTCAAACAAAAGCAGAAGCAAAATTGGCTAAAACTCGTGTTGAGTATAAGATTGAGGAAGAAGAGGGAGCTGAACTCTCAATCGAGGATAAGGAATTACTTGATAAAGTGGATGAAGAAGATATATCAGAAATCTCATTAAAACCCGACGATGAGGTTTAAAATAATAATTAATAAAAAGTTAGCATCTAAAATTGAGTGAGTTAAAATGGATATTATTACCGCTGAAAAAATCCGAGAAATGGATGAAAGGGAAAGGGAAAGGACCTTAATCAGTTTACGTGAGGAGTTAATGATGCTTTATAGCATGCAAACTGGAGGTGGGCTTTCAGATAATCCCGCTAAGGCTAAAATACTTAGAAAACAAATCGCTAGAGTATTAACAATAAAAAATGAGAAAAAATAATGATGATTGATCCAAAATATTTGATTTATCACGATCTGATTGGTTTCCATGTGTTAGCAAGACATGTATTTAAAGATCAAGATAAATTTTCAGATTGTGGAGTGGTCATTGATGATACAAAAAATATGTTACACATTAAGAAAGATAATATTATAAAAAAATTAGTTAAGAAGGATTATATATTTAGAATTAAGCTTGAAGATGGATTACTTGAAGTAAATGGATCCAAAATTATTGGTGTCCCAGAAAATAGATTAAGAAGCTTAAAAAAGAAAAAACGGTTGAGAAGATAAAATGAGTATTAGAAATATAGGAATTCCCGGAATAACACCCCCCACAGCAAAAGAATGTGGAGATAATGATTGCCCTTACCACGGAACTACAAGGATTAGGGGAAAGATCACTCAAGGAGTGGTAGTAAGTAAGAAATCTAAAAATACAGTAATAATTCGACAGGATTATGTTAAATTTATTAAGAAATATCAGCGATATGAAAGACGTAATTCTCGACTGTCATGCCATCTACCCTTATGTTTAAGAAATGAGATAAATTTAGGAGATTTAGTAAGGGTAGGTGAGAGTCGAAAACTTTCAAAAACAAAATCATTTATTGTGTTAGATAAAGTATCAAGAGGGGCTGTCTAAATGGGTACAAGAAGAAAGTCGGGCGCAAAGAAAATTTCTATGCCCCGAACGAGTTACGGAGTTCAAAATGGTACTAGAATTCTTATTGCAGATAATTCGGGTGCAAAAATAGCTGAAATTATAAATGTAGATCATTCTAAAACCAGATTAAATAGATTACCAAAAGCTACTGTAGGTTCTGTTTGTACAGTAACTATTAAAAAGGGTCGACCTGAATTGCGTGGAAATATCTTGAAAGCAGTTATTGTTCGACAAAAGATGATGTTCAAACGAATTGATGGAACTCGATTATGTTTCGAAGACAATGCAGGGGTTATCATTTCAAAAGAAGGAGATCCAAAAGGAACAGAAATTAGGGGTCCAATCGCGAGAGAAGCCGCTGAAAGGTTTCCGAGATTAGCCTCAATATCATCACTAATAATATAAGAAAAGTGAATAATATGAAAGTTAAATCAATACAACCTAGAAAACAAAGAAAAGCATTATTCAATTATAGAAGTTATCAGCGATCAAAATTATTATCCACACGTTTAGCAGATTTCTTACGAGAAGAGTATGGAATTAAAAAGTTACCTTTAAGGGTGGGAGATCAAGTTAGGGTGTTAGGTGGGGAATTTAAAGATTTTGAAGGAGAAGTTATTGAAGTAATGAAAAACCAACGCGCTCAAGTGAAAGAATGCGTATTTGATAAAAATGATGGAACACAATACCATCCATCCCTTCATGTTTCAAAACTCATTATAACTAAGTTTGGAGATGAACGAAAAATGGATCCTTGGAGAGCTAGGATTATTGAAAGGAAAGCTTTATACGGATTTGGAACTGAAGAATTAAAAGCACCTAAAAAAGAAAAAGGAGAGAAATTATAATGGCTAGGCACGGAGGCAAGAAAACATTAAAAAGATTTAATACACCCAAGTATGTACAATTAGAAAGAAAGCAAGGAACTTTCTTCGTTAATGCATCATCTGGTCCACACGCAAAAAGATTTTCTTTAACTCTATTACACGTTGTAAGAGATCTTCTAAAAATAGTTGACAATTATCGTGAGGCAAAAAAATTAATTGGTTTAGGCTATTTTAAAGTTGATGGACGAACTATAAAGGATAAGGCTTTTCCTCTGGGAATAATGGATGTTCTAAGTATTGAAAAAATAAATACTCATTTCCGGATATTGCCTGATTCTCATCACGGGTTAATTTTACATGAGATCCCTGCTGAAGAGAGCACTTTCAAATTATGTAGGATTGACCAAAAAACTACGATTAAAGGTGGACATATTCAATTGCATCTCCATGATGGACGTAATATTCTTATTAATGTTAAAGATCCTAAGAATCCCAAAGAAGATATTTACAAAAGAATGGATGTATTGAAAATTTCGGTTCCTGAACAAGAAATACTTAAAGTTTATCGGTTTAAAGAAGGAAATCTAGCAATAATCCTATCAGGAAAAAATATTGGTCAAGTTGGGAAGATAGTTAATATACTTAAACGATTTGGTCCTAAAGCTAGCACTGTATCCATTCAACATGATTCTGATCATACTGAAACACTTTATGATTATACTTTTATTATTGGAGAAGAACAAGCAGAGATAAATTTACCATCAATTATATAAATAAAATTATAGAGAGATAACCAAATGTCATCTACATCAAATAAAAATTCCAAAATTGTTGGAGCAACACAATTTGAAGAATTATGGAAAAACCCCATGAAAAAACCATTTTTAGAGAAAATAGTGCTAAATATAGGTATGGGAAGTGGAGGAGAAGAATTAGAAAAAGCTTCGACAGTTTTAGAAACGATCTCTGGAATGAAAGCTGTAAAAACGATATCAAAAAAAAATGTAAAGGAATTTAACTTGAGGAAAGGCAGGGCAATAGGTACTAAAGTCACTGTGAGAGGAGCTGAAGCGGGAAAGCTTCTAAAAAGGTTATTAATTGTAAACAATAATAAAATCTTACGTAAAAGTTTTGATAATTTTGGAAACTTTGGATTTGGCATAACAGAACACATAACCATCCCTGGAGTAGATTATGATAACTTGATTGGAATTTTTGGATTGGATGTTGTTGGAAGGATAGTTAGACCTGGGATGAGAGTAAAATATCGAAGAATTCACAGAGCTAAAGTACCAAGACATCATTACGTATCTAAAGAAGAAGCAAAATATTTCTTAAAAGTTAATTTTGGAGTAGAAATTGTAAATAAATTAGAATTAGAATATTTTTAAAATTAAAAAAAGGATGATTAAATGCCACAAGGAAGACATAGCGGAAAAGGTCAAAGAGAATGCAGAAGATGCCATACTCATCGAGCAGTGATTAGAAGATATGGATTATATATCTGCAGGAGATGTTTCTATGAAATTGGAACAGAAATTGGTTTCCGCCGTTATGAATAATATAGTAAAAAAAATATGAGGTGTATATGAAATTGACAAATACAGTAGCAGATGCTTGTAATCTTTTAAAAAATGCGGAAATGGCCAGGAAGAAAGAAGTGGTCATTAGTCCAGCGAGTAACTTAATGCAACGCATTCTTCGTATCTTTCAGCAACACGCTTACATAGGCGAAATTTAATAGGAATTCCTATTAAACGCAAGTTTGAAAGATATGACGATGGACGGGTAGGTAAGTTCAAAGTGGCTTTAGGAGGAAAAATCAACGAATGCAAGGCCTTAATGAGGCTTAATTATGGTTTTGGAGATTTTGAGAGATTAGAGCGAACATTATTACCTGCTCCCGGACTGGGATTAATTATATTAACTACAAATCAGGGTGTAATGACCATGAAAGAAGCCGAAGAAAAGAAGATCGGTGGCATGACATTATGCTATGTTTATTAGGAAATTGGAGGTATGAACCATGGTAAAAACAATGTATCTTGAAGAAAAATTAGTGATTCCAGATGGAGTTGAAGTTACTGCCGATGAGAATCACCACATCACTGTAAAAGGTCCTAATGGCTTGATATCTAAAGACTTTTCTCATGTTAGAGGAATAAAAATAGCAGTTGAAGGAGATTCAATAAATTTTTCAACTAGTTTCCCTAAAAGAGGAACACTTGCTTTAACTAAAACAATTTACAATATAATAAAAAATTTAATAATTGGTGTCCAAACAAATTATAAATATTCATGTAAAATTTGTTATAGCCACTTCCCCTTTAATGCTGAAATCAAACAAAAAAATAAAGAAATTCATTTTGTGAATTTTTTAGGCGAACGAGCTCCTAGAGTGACTCAATATTTAGAAAATGTATCTGTTGAAATCCAAGGTGATGATGTAATATTGATAGGTCCAGACAAAGAAACATTGGGTCAAACTGCAGCCAATATGCAAAAGAGTTGCCGTATTCGGAAAAAAGACCATCGTGTTTTTCAAGATGGCGTGTATTTGTATAAAAAACAGCTAGGTGACGAAGTTCTCTGGCAAATAAGATAGGTGATGTGGAATTATGGTAGAAAAAAGACTAATGGATTTAAGAAAAACTATTGCTAAACATCGTCCAAGTTTTCGGCGTGTTGAATCATGGCGACTCATAAGAGTAAAAGATCCTTGGAGAAAGGCACGAGGCATCGATTCACGAACTCGAATAAAATCTAAATCTGGAGTAAAATCACCTTCAGTTGGATATCGTGGACCAAAAAAAGTTAGAGGAATGCACCCTTCTGGATATGAAGAGATCAGAATCGTAAGTATTGAAGATCTCAAAAATTTAAATAATAAAAAACATGCTTTAAAATTATCTAGTAGGTTGGGAGCGAAAAAAAGATTGTCCATAATTGAGTATGCTCAAAATCGGGGATTTAAAGTATTAAATATTGGAATGTCTCAAAAGGAATTAGCAGATTTGGAATCAATGTTGGAATCTTCATTCGACGATGAGGAATATCTTGGTGTTGATGACCTAGAAGAAGAATTAAAGGATGATTAAATAATAAATTAGTGATATATTATGAGTTTAAAAGCCCAAAAAAGAATGGCCGCTCAAATTTTGAAATGTGGTGAGAATCGAGTTTATTTTGATCCTTACTTAATCGAAGATATACGGATGGCAATCACACGAGAAGACATCCGTAACTTGATAAAAGAAGGTGTCATTCTAAAGAAATATGAAATAGGTATCTCAAAACATAGAAAAAATGTCAGACATGAAAGAAAAGTAAAAGGAAGAGCGAGAGGTTTAGGAAAAAGAAAAGGAAAGAAAACTGCTAGAACTCCTAAGAAGCAGGCCTGGATGAAAAAGATACGTCCTCAAAGAAAAGAGCTTAAAAAATTAAGAGATCGAAAATTAATTACGACAGCAACATATAGAAAACTCTACAAGAATGCAAAAGGAGGTATGTTTCATAGTGTTGCCCAAATGCACCGCCATATAAAAGAAAAGGAACTTTTGAAACGAGGGAGATAAAATTGGCAAAAGGACCAAAATACAGAATACCAAATAGAAGAAGAGCTGAAGGTAAGACAAATTATCATAGGAGATTGAGGTTATTAAAATCAGGAAAGTTGAGAACTGTAATCAGAGCTTCAAATAATCATATTACCGTTCAAGTTGTCCAATCAAAATTAAAAGGAGACAAAATATTAATTTCAGCTCATTCAAAAGAATTACTAACTAATTATGGTTGGAATGCAAATACAGGAAATATTCCAGCTGCCTATCTTACAGGATATCTTGCTGGTATTAGAGCAAAAAAAAATGGCATTGATGAAGCAATCCTTGATTTGGGGTTATTTTATCATAAAAATCGTGTTCTAGCGGCGTTTAAAGGCGTTCTAAAAGCTGGCATTGAAATTCCCTATAGTGAAGAATTCTTTCCAGAAAATCTTGAAGAAAGAACTAATGGTTCTCATATAGAAAATTATGCACAATTATTGAAAAAAGAAGAACCTGAGAGATATGAACAAATCTTCTCGGGATATTTGAAAAAAAGGAAAATAAATCCTTTGAAAATTAATCAAATTATTACAAATACAATAAAATCAATAGAAAATAAAGCTTAAAAAAGTGAAATTTTATGAGTCGTCCTAGAAATATGGAAGAAGCTTGGGTACCTAAAACGCAATTAGGTGAACTAGTGCAAAGTGGACTAATTACAATTGATAAGATCTTTGAAAATAATCTTGTAGTAAAGGAAAAGCAAATTATTGATGTTCTTTTGCCACAATTAAAAGAAGATGTAGTCACCATTAAAATGGTTCAACAAATGACCGCTAGCGGTCAACGATCTAAATTTAAAGCAGTGGTGCTTATTGGATCTGATGGATTTATCGGAGTTGGTTCTACAAAAAGTAGAGAGGTGGGACCTGCAATTAGGAAGGCAATCGATAAAGCGAAACTTTCTGTTATACCTATTCTAAGGGGGTGTGGAAGCAAAGAATGCGGTTGCGGGCATACACACAGTATTCCATTTAAAGTAAAAGGAAAGTGTGGTTCAGTTAAAATTGAATTGATTCCTGCTCCAGCAGGAGTTGGATTAGTATGTGCTGATAAGGTTAAACAACTCCTTCGATTAGCTGGAATTGAAGATATATGGAGTAAAACATATGGTGATACAAGAACAAGTGAAAATCTCGTTAAGGCGACCTTCAATGCTTTGAAACAAGCTCATAAGTTCAATTTTAATATATAATATAAGAGTGGTAGTCATGATGGCTGAACAAAAAATTGTAACAAAAAAAAAAAGTAAAAAAGTGGTTAAACCACCAGTTCTCTATTTCGCTATACGAGTTAGAGGGGCCCCAGGAATGAAAGGAAAAATTCTAGATACAATTAAGATGCTAAGAATGCATAAAGTAAATCATGGTGTCTTGTTATGGGGGGAAAAAAGTGTAATAGGGATGCTTATAAAATGTAAGGATTATATTGCATATGGTGAAATTGATGAAAAAACCTTAGTTAGGCTTTTACGAGTTAGAGGTAGGATAGAGGGAAATACTCCACTCACGGATGAGCACGTTAAGAATTTAACTAAGTATGCAAACATAAAGGAATTAGCAAAAGCTCTATTAATAGGAGAAATACAATATAAAGAAAAGGATATCTACAAAATTAAGCCTGTTTTTCGAATGCACCCCCCTCAGAAAGGATTTAGGGGTTCAATCAAAAAACATTATAATGAAGGCGGTACCTTAGGCTATGTAGAGAATTACATTAATGAATTAATTCAAAAAATGATATAATGTGGTGAAGCATAAACATGAGAAAATATCCTAGTAAAATAAGAAAGAAAAGAGGTACTCGCGTTATCGGTTATGGACGAGTCGGTCAACATCGAAAAGCAGGTCAGAGGGCTGGAAAGGGAAAAACTACGGGATGGAAAAAGAGCAATAAATCTTATTTCTTAAAACAGCAAGAGTTAGGCTTTCCAGATCCAGATTGGGCAAAACTCAACCCAAAAAATAAAAAGGGATTCAAACGTCCACAAGATATAAATCGAATATATCATGTAAATACAATGAACATTAAGGATTTAGATTTTAACATTGAAAAATATTCTCAAAGAACTAAAGCTTCAAAATCAGGAAGCACATACACCATTAATTTAAACGATCTAAACATCCAGAAAATATTAGGTCGTGGCGAAATTTCTAAACCCATAAACGTGACCGTGAATCAAGCGTCAAAACGAGCAATTGAAAAAATTGAAGCCGCTGGTGGAAAAGTATCTCTCAGTTCCTAATCACAAATTGTTAAAAAATTAACAATTTTCTACTTTATTAATTAAAATGAATTTTTCAATCCAATAATTTTATTATTAATTGGATTAATCCTGGAAGAATAAAAATAAACCCCAATACGTTCCCGATAAGGTGTATTGTAGTAAATATTATTCCCGAAAGGTAAGTAGTCAAGAAATATTCAACTGATTGAGAAAATAACATGGCTCCAAAAAATGTGCTCAAAATATCATAAAAAAACGTGATTAACGCTCCAGTCAATCCTAATATTACCAAAATAGGAAATATATAGAGATCGTCTTTTGGTTTAAAATACTCACGTTTATTAAAATATTGTCTTAAAAAACCACCTAATAATCCTGTCAAGGAGTAATGCGCAATCTGGTATAGGAAAAGTGGAAGCGCCACTACTGAAGAACCTATTGGATTAAAGAAGGTAAATATCATGGAACTTAATAAACCAACGATCAATCCTTCCTTTTTACCCAATATGAATCCAGATAAGAAGACGGTTAGGGTAAAGATTTCAATGTTAGGAATAAATGCGAGCATGTAGCCAAACACTACTGCTAATGCCGCAAAAGTACTCAAGATCGCAATTTTAAACGTGGGTTTTTCAAGCCAAGTGGAAATATTCTCTCTCTCGGTTGCCTTTTTAAATATGGAGACTTCCATCTCACCTTTAAGATCTGAATTTTCTAATTCCATCGCTGAGAACTCATATTAGTATTATTTAAGTAATATGAGATAGCATAAAAAGATTAGGATAAGTTTCCCAATCTTTATATTTTTTCCTAAATATTATTATAATAATTAAAAAAAATTTATTATGCCTCAAAAAATTATGAGGAAAAAAGCGATAGTGCTTGGAATTTTATGTTCTTTCTTTATTATGCAAGGAATTTTCATAGTATCCATTCCAACTGTGAAAGCGGATGTAACAATTCCCCCCAATTTCTATTCAGAATTAGACACAGATTCAGTTTATGTCTATAATGTAACCAAATTTGGCGGGGATCTAAGCTGGTTAGGCTTTGATTGGGTATCAAAATATAATACTACGACTAATGTAGGTGGTCAAATATCCATTAATTTTACAGGTTTTTATGATAAAGATCCAGCTGACGTTTATAATGCTTTCGGAAGTCCCATGCCCTATATGGATATTGAATTTATTGAAAATCAAGGAGGTGTTTTGAATTCTAATCACACCTTTTACAATGTATCTAATGGAGAGGTTGCATTCAACATGGCATTAGGTTATAACTCTTTTCAGTCGGGGTTCCTCATCTCTATTGATAATTTAACTTATCTGAAAGAATTAGCTCTTGCTCAAGATAGTGGATACATGCCTGGAGATATAAATGTCGAAGAATCATCTAATTTTATTTCCTTCGATTTTAAACAAGATTCGAAGTTCCAAAATACAACGTTGGTATATGAAAGAAAAAGTGGTTTATTAGTTTGGGCAAGAACTAAACTGGCTCCAATAACAGATCCGATTGGATACACACTTGAATTCTTCTTGACAAACTATTCTCTTGATTTAAATTCTGCTTATGCTTACAACGTTTCAAGATTTGGAGAAACGGCGTTTTGGAATGATTGGAATGATAATTTTATAGATACTTGGACTACAAATCCAGGGGGATTAGTAATAATAAACTTTACAGACTATTATTATAAGGATCCGAATGATTCAAGTACTTCTGATGCCTTTCCATCAGATATAAAGAGAGCTTGGTTAGACCTTGAAGTATATTATAATGGATCTTTTGGTCTAATTGGACCTCAAATTAGTTTTACAAACATATCTAATAGAGAAGCTGCTATTCAAATGAGGATGGGATATGGGGATTTGCAATCAGGATTTTTGATTCCAATGATAAACAACATCACGTTCATAAAAGAAAAAGCACTCAATGCTGCAAATCCGGGAGAAGTTATTTTTGCAGAAACCGAACTAACCATTAGTATCTTCTATGATCAGATAGGTGGGTTTCAAAAAACCCACTTCATTTATGAAAAGAAAACGGGACTCTTACAATGGATTGATACAGATGTGGGAAGTTTTGGTTTAGAAATGACATTAATAGGTTTTTCTCCACCCTTGACAACAAATCCACCTCAGCCTCCTAATGGTTCAATTCCATCCTTTATCCCTATTATTTTAGGAATCGGGATGATAATAACATCAATATTAATAATCAAGAAGGTTAAAAGACAAATTAAAAAGATTTAAGTACATTTTTCTATTTTTTTTAATTTTTTATACGTGAGAGATTTATGGAACAAAAGAAAAAATACATCTTAATTGCAATAATTGGTGTAACTTTATTCTCATTATTAATAATAATTAATTTCAATTTATATAAAACTCCTGACAAACTCGAAGTGGTGGAAAATATAACACTTCACGTGGATTATAATAACGGTACGATTAAAACCCGAACAAATTTTACACTCAGTGAAGGTAAAACAACCGCTTTTGATGCTTTGAATCAGTGGTGTGAAATTCAATATGCTGTCAATGGAAATCGCTATTTTGTAATATCGATAGATGGAATTGGAGAAAATTGGCTCTACTTCGTTAATGGTATCGCTCCAGGAGAAAGCTCAAATCTTTATGCTTTAAACAATGGAGATCTTGTTGAGTGGCGACATATTTAAAAAAAGAATTATCCTTCTCTCTGTATATGTTGAAGAATTGGTTCCATTTCTTTAAATGCCTTTCGGATCTTGTGGAAGTAATAGCCCAGCTTGTAGCCCTTCTTACAATTCGTAAATAACATGAAATCATTTTCAGCAGATCCTACTAAAATAATGGTATAGCCCTTTATGCCTCTAATTACAATTTCTCTCAATTCTCCCTGACCGAGTCCCATGCTAATCTTTTCTCCTAATGATATTAGAGTAGCAGGGCTTGCACTGTATATATCTGCCACCACATCGGCAGTTTCAGAGCTTGCTATCCTTAATCCTGTTTTTGAAACTAAAGCAGTCCCTTCCAAATCAGTAGAACTTTCTAAGTTCTCTAACTTACGCATTAAATCCGCGAGAATTTCAGGATCAATGTTTATCTCTGATGGTTGAAAATCTTCCATTATGATAACCTCACTTAATAATATAATTAGTTTTGCACATTTAAATCTTTTTTAGATTTCAAGGTAAAACTTCTCAGCTCTTTTAGTATTACCATATCTCCTTTTTTCACTTCAATTTTTTGGTGATTTTCATCTCTTTCAATTCCGATAATTACAGCCCCTTTTGTGCCAAAAGAGTTGAGAATTTTAGTAAACGGGGGTTCAAGTTTTTTTCCAATCACTTTTTTTGCACCTATTAAGCTTTGAGCTAAACCTGAGCATACAATACCTTGGGAATGATCTGGGTTTTCTATCTTCCCTCTTTTTGTCTTAATTCGATATAATTTGGGGGGTTCACTATGAATCTTAAATAATTTAGCAGCACCTATAATTCTCAATGATGTTGGAGGGAGATCCAATCTACTCAATAATATTCGAGATTTCTCTTTAGCAAACAAAATTTTCTCATTTAACCATAAAAAAGCAGAAAAATTATCATTTTCTTTTAAAATAGATATTTCCAACAACTTACCATTTTCTTCTTTAAAAGGATAGATAAAACCAGAAGTAGTAAACATCCCAATGGTCGAATGTACTTGTGTGCCAAAAGGGACATCCGGTTTAAATAAACGATTCTTCTTCACTCTGATCTCAACAAGGTCACAATATTCAAAAAATTTGGGATCATCTGTTGCATAACATCCTCTATACACTTTATTAATATCGATACCTTTCAAGTTTACTCCCACGCGATCTCCCGCTTTAGCAGAAGGAAAGTCCTGATGGAATATTTGAATTGACTTCACCCTTCCTTCTTCATTAATAGGTAGTATGGTTAATTTTTGATTTAATGATAAAGTACCTTTTAATAAAGTCCCCGTGAGAATAGCACCTCTTCCCTTTATTGGAAAATGATGGTCAATTGGTAAAACAATATGACCTTCGATATCCCTCTTGATTTTTAATTGTTTTATTGTTGCTAAAATCCCTTTTTTTAACTCTTCAAAACCTTTTTTCTGTTTTGCTGAAACTGCATAGATGGATATATTGGATCCATAAGATGTTGATTTGAAGAAATCTTTAATTTTGTCAATTTCTCTATTAAGATTACCTTTAAATAAATCAATTTTATTCAGTATTACTATTAGATCCTTTATTTCCAACGCTTCAATCATGATAATGTGTTCTCCAGTCTGAACTTGAGGCCCTTTGTTAATATCAATAACAATTACCGCTATATCAATGATTTCGACTGAAGAAGCACTAATTTTTATTAGATCAGCATGTCCAGGACCATCTACCAATGTTATAAGATAATCATCTAAAATTAAACTAGTAAACCCGAGATCTATAGTTATCCCTCTTTCTTTGCTTTGTGGATGGGCATCAATACCTGCTGTAGATATGATTTCACTAAGTACTTCTGCAATCGCTGTTTTACCAGAATCTATATGACCAAATAAGCCGATATGAATAGGTATCTTTTTTTCAAGATTATACATATTTTAACAATATTTTAATGATTAAGTCGCTTAATAGGTTTTTATATATTGGAAAATATTGGACTCCAATAAAATTTAATTTAATGGATTTTAATTTATTTTATAGTAGTGTTTTATTTTTAACCTATAAAATTGTGAGAAAAAATGCCTTCCAAGTATTGTGTGTATTGTGGTAACCCCCTTAAAGAGAGTGATAAATTCTGTATTATATGTGGAAAACCTGTTTTAAGAGATCTTCCAGATACATGGAAACAAGAGTCTAAACCACGATCAAAACCTCAACGTCAAGAGATTTTACCAAAAGAAGATACGATTATCGAATTCGCTGATGATAGTGAAGAAGAACTCGAAATAAAGGAAGATAAAAAAGAAAAGAAAAAGGAAAAAGATAAAAAAGGAGATAAAGTCGTTGAAAAACCCCTTCCATTTGAAGTAAAAGAGCAAATGATTCTATATATTGAATACAATGATATCCAGCTTAATAAAGAAATCCTAATTACCAAGTTAAAGGATTTGCAGAAAGAGTTAAAAGATCCAGCATATGAATATGATGAACAATATAAGGAATCTTTAAATGTCAAACTTGAAGCAATTAAAACACTTATCAACGAAATGAAACAAAAAGAAAGTGAGCTTAAGCAAAAAATGGATGATCCCTTCATTGTTCAAAGGATCAAAACAGACACGGAAACCAAGATCTTTCAATTGAAAAACTTAACTAAAGAATTTAAATTACATAAAGTTGATAAGGATTCTTTTGAGACTTTGAGAGATAAATATAAACAAGAAAAAGAGGAATTGGAACAAGAAAGGGAAGATCTTATATCTGGAATGAGTTTATGGATAAAAGAACTAAAATTGGAAAAAGTTGAAGCTCAATCTCAACGAAATCTTAATAAGGGAAGATTTCATTCAAAAGAGATTACTCAAGAAGATTTCAATTCAAAAGATAAGGAATTAGAATTGAAAGTTAAAAAGATTGATGTTAAAATTAAAACTTTAGAAAAACTTGTCAAGTAAAATAAATAAATTTTATTTTCACTCAAACATTAAAAAATGTGATAATCATGAGGAAAAAGTTAATTGGTTTCATACTCTTATTATTTGCTTTATCATTACTGACAATTGGTATCATTGAAGGTGAATACAATTTAATTTCATCCATTTACACTCAAATGGCTTCATTACCGTAAAAATATGCACAATAGATATGAATTATTCGTAATCGTAGCGTTTCGTCCTTGCTGATGCAACAGAATCATCTAGAAACCCTTTCTTTTGATATAGCTTTTCTTGTGATTTTCGATATTTATTGGATTCTTTATAATGATTTTTGCAAAGATAAATTTTATGTTGCTTGTTTTCGATATATTTCAAGTCTGCTTTTTCAACATATGGTTTCCACTTATTTTCCGATAAGGAGCGAATAGCAATTTCATTACAATTTTTAATGCTACAAGATCGCTCTTTAGTAGTAGCGTTTCCTAGATCTTTTTTTTCTCTGAGTTCCTTTGGGAGTTTCATTCATATCATCTTTCTAAAAATTTTATTAGAAACAATAATTATATATTTTAATTCATCACCAACTTAAAGTTTTATCTAATAGCAAATGGATTCTCTAAATTTCAGTTACAATGAAACTAAAATAAGAAAAAATCTATATCCATGTGATTCTCAATCTAGAATTAAACTAAATGACGATTTCTTTACTCCTTCTGCTATTTTATTTCCAATAATACCATATAAAGATAAACCTTATAAATTAATTTTAATCCATCGTTCTGACAGGGGTACTCGTCATAGGGGCGAGATGTCATTTCCAGGTGGAAAATTCGAGGATATTACAGATAAAACCATGAGAGACACTGCTCTGAGAGAAACTGAAGAAGAAATAGGGGTTTCAAGGGAAAATATAAAGGTTCTAGGTTGTTTAAACGATTTTCCTACCATGACAAAATATATAATAACTCCGTATGTGGGTATAATTAATAAGGATCAAGAACTAGTAAGAGATTATCGAGAAGTACAAAAAATCTTAAAAATCTCTATTGATTTTTTTACAGATAAAAAGAATTTTAGAGAACAACCAATTGATATTGAAGGTCATAAGTTTCCCATATTTTATTTTAATTATATTAATCCTAATGATGGTAATCATTATACTATATGGGGCGCTACAGCATATATGATCGTAACCTTTATTGAAAGAGTATATAACTTCACATTATCTGATCTTGGATTAAAGAGATTTAAATTAGATAAAATCAAGCATTTAAAAGAGTACATTAAATATAGAGACCAAATCATTAAGAAATTTTGAGAGAAAAATGGTAAAGAACACTTACTTATTTGACGAGGAATTCATTCGCTCTAAATTAAAGCAATATATATCTCCCGAGAGATTATCATTAGATCACGACAAATTCGTACATTCAGCTGTAATATTCTTGATCGTTCCTCACGTTGAACAACCTTATGATTTGATATTAATTCGTCGAACCAAGCACCAAAAAGATAAACATTCTGGTGAAATGTCCTTTCCAGGGGGAAAATATGATCCTAAAAGGGATAAAACATACCTAAATACTGCACAAAGAGAACTTATGGAAGAATTAGCGATTTCACCTTATCAATTAACTATTTTGGGATGTATTGATGATCATTTAACACCAAAAGGATTTATCATAACTCCATTTGTAGGATATATAAATGAAGAATTAAGAATGAAGAAATATGATGGAGAAGTTCAAGAGATAGTGAACATTCCAATTAGTTTTTTTGCTAATCGAAACAATTATCGGGAAAAAACCTACTATCTAAAAAATGATCTCATTGGTGTCGGAAAATATAATTATAAAACAGCAGATAATAAAAAATACGTGATTTTTGGTGCTACATCACACATTATTGTTAATTTTATTGATAACGTATATGATTTAGGATTAAAAACAGCAGGATGTAGAAGAGTAAATTGTAAAGATCTTGAAGATAGAATCGTAAATTAGATTTACTTTAATATATTTATATAATATAATAAAAAAATTAATCAAGGCCCTTGACGGTTGGGGTGGTCTCTGACGCTGGGCTTCAAACCCAGTTATCCTGCGGAGGGATAGCGGTTCGATTCCGCTCGAGGGCCGCCATTTCTATAAATTTATAGTGATTATTGATGGTTGATCTTAACGATCTAATAGAATATTTTAAAAACACCAGCATTCCTCAAAACATGTTGAATCGGGGTCAACTTGTATTGAATAATTTCCTACATCCAATCAAGGTGCTTTTTGAACAAAAATCGGTTCCAATCAAACCATGGAATGATGATCAAATTGAATTTTTGCTCCAAATTCTTTCTCACATGGATACTGATAAGGATGATAAATCTGCGAGGGTTGGTGAAAGGGAGGCAAGAATTGCTTCGAATTTACATCTAAAAACTTCTGCTGGATTTTGTCATGGTATTGGTAGGAGCGGTTTTTTGACGGCTCCACAACCCAAAGCACCAGGAGGATCAATATTGTATGAAACTACGAATTATTTAGCACGTGATTTTCTTAAAAAATTCGGGCTTCCAAATATCAATAAAGCAATTGTGCTTCCTTTATGTACGGGGATGTCATTGGCTTTAACATTAGCAGCTCTCAAACCTGATTGGAACAATGATGATCTGATACATAAAAGGGCAGTAATAATCCCTCAGATTGATCATAATTCGATATTAAAAAGTATTGAAATGGTTGGAGCAAGAGTTAAAATTGTCAAAGGTAAAATTTTTGGAGATGCAGTTAGAATCCCAATTGAAGATATTAAAAAAAGTATTGATGATACTTGTTTTGGAATATTATCTATAACGAGTTTTTTTCCTCCCCGAGAAAATGATGATATTAAGGAAATCAGCAAGTTTGCTGAAGAGCATGAATTAGTTCACGTAGTAATTAATGCTTATGGGGTTCAAAGTCCTGAATGGATGAAAATTATTAGATCTGGTATCGATGCTGGAAGGATTGATGCGATTATCCAATCCACTGATAAAAATCTTCTCACTCCCGTCGGAGGGGCGATCATAGCTTCCCCAAATAAAGAAAACGTTAAAAAAATTAGTCAAACTTATGCAGGCCGTGCTTCAGCTTCCCCTGTTGTTGATAGTCTCATCTCAATGCTCTCTTTAGGCATTGAAAGGTATCAAGAATTGATAGATAATCAAAAGGAAAATAGAAGAATTCTAGAACAAGAATTAAGTAAAATTGCACTTAAATATAATGAAAGGATTTTAGAAGTATTCAATCCTGTTGCTGTAGCAGTCACGTTAAAAAATCTTAAAAAGGAACAATTATCTGCTCTGGGGGGTGCACTTTATAATTTGAGAGTGACAGGTCCACGTGTTTATGATCCTTCTAAAAAAGATTTTGGTACGTGTTGTACAAATTATAATACTCCTTATATTGTAATGAATGCAGCAATTGGTGCCACAAATAAAGATATTAACTATGCGGTAGAACGTTTTGATAAAGCCTATTACCAAATAATGCAAAAATAGCAATTATGTTTATTATTTGAATATCGGATGGGATAAATCAAAAAAAAATAAAAATGAGAAGAACAATATTTATATAAAAAAAAGATTTGTGATAGAATGGAAAATCGTCTTTTAACTCAGTTTAATGATATTATTTCTACTCAATGGCAGTTTAAAGAAGTAATTGAACCCAGTACTCCATTATCTTCCAGAGAAATTTTTGAGTTGGCTTATCATACTTGTAATTCAATCGCTACCAGGAGCATATTCCTAAAATTATCTCTAAGTGAAGCAACGGGAGCACAAGCAATCCTGTATTTAAATAGCAAGAAATTTATAACGATAGATGCATTAGATAATGGTATAAAAATCAAAAAGTATTATCCCGAAGGATCTACCGGTGATAAACTAATAACTGATTTATTACCAACTTTGCAAAGAAGAAAACAAATTTTTGCTGGAAAGGAAAATGAAATTAAGACTCAATTATTAAAAATGATTTTAGTTGAAAGAAAATTGGATGAGTGCGCAAATCATGTTATTATTAAAAACTATAATCGAAAAATATACTTTGCAATAGGGGATGCAAGAGAAAGTGCTGCAGTTGTACCTATATTCATGGAGGCTGAAGGAGCGAGTTTGGTACAATTAGCATTGAACAAGTGGATGACTAAAACACAACTACTGGATCAAGAAAAAACTTTTCCAGAAAACCTTGTACCAGGATTACTTAAGAATCTTATGCAAATTAAGAAATGGATCTTAAATTTAATCACCTCAAATCTGGAAAAATAAAATTCTGATATTAGCTATATTTAGATTTTTTATGTTTACACGATAAAATAAATAAAAAAAGTAAAAAATTGGGCCATCGGGGATTTTCGTGCTCAACTTTATTATTTAAGTCACTTCGAACCCCGGCTCTCAGGCTTTTACTGTTATGGACAATTTTTCAAATGTATGTCCATAGGCCATTTATAAGACCTGCGCTTTTTGACCAAGCTCGTAAAACCTCGTTAACCAGGCTGAGCTAATGGCCCAAAATATATACATTATTTTTGTAATAATATTATAAACTCAAAAAGCATAAAAACATAAAAATTTTTTTATTGATGCACTCTGTTATATTTATAATTGAAATAGAAAATTATTATTTGAATTATTTAAATATTGGGTGATTATCATCGCAGAAATGCTTACAGACTTGCTACAGAACATTTACAAAAGAATTGCTCAATTGGGTCAAGCAATTCAAGCGTTGAATTCTTCTTTAGATGGATTAAATCAAAATATTGAACAAAAAGTAACAAATCTGAATTTTAAATTAGAAGAATTCACCAAAGAAATCGATGTAACAAAAAATAACCATATAGATGTGTTGAGAGAAATCGGAGAAGGGACGAAAGATGAATTAAAAAAACTTCAAGGAGATTTAGGTTTAGATGCTCTCCAAACACTAATTTCTAAATTAGAAGAATTTGAAAAATTATCAGAAGAAGTGTTAAATCAGGAAACTGTAAACCTCCTTCTTTCTGAAGCAATAAATTCTGTAAAAGTCTTGAAGGAACAAGCACCAAGTAAATTATGATGTATATTTCAATAAATTATAAATGCTGAATATTATGGCTGAAAAATTATTAGAAGAAATGATTATTAAAATTAACCAGATTACTACCTCTTTAGATGGAACAATTGCTCAAATAAATCAGATGAGTACAGCAATCCAGACTATGTCGCAGAAATTTTCAGAAGAAACAATATCAGTTAATGAAAATATTAGATTAATTGTGGAGGTATTAAAACAATTCCGAATGAAGTCTGGCGAAAGTATACAAGAAATCTCAAATGATTTTAACTCCCAAATTAAAAAATTATATGAAAATAAATCAATTGAAGTCATTACTGAAACAGAAAAGAAAGCAATTGATATTATCAGACAAGCTGCGAAAACGGTATCCAATAATTTATATTATGCTCAATTATTAAATGTAATTCAATCAATTAGGGAAGAAACCAACAGAATAATTAGTCGTAAAGAAACTTAAATAATTTAAATCATAATATTCTCTTGTTTTCAATTAAATAGTAGGAGTCAAAAATGCCAGCAGGAAGTTTTGTTATAATTTTACCATTAGATAAGGATTATAAAGTATTAGGTTATTACTTCAAGGATGGTAATTCTATTTTTGAGGTAACGAGCAATATTTTCTTGAGATTGCATTTGGATCATTCCAAAGATGATTATAACTTATTATCTTTGAAAGGAATTCGGCTTTTTTCATTTTTTTATACTTTGGAAGGGAAGATTGCAAGGAAGGCTTCTAGTATAATTATAGGATTGCTCTTAAATGAAAATGATCAACCTGAAAAATTTCGTGCTCCTTTAAAAGAAGCAGCTGTAGCTATAGAAGTTTTGGGGTCGGAGGTCTTAGATATGCCTCAAGACAAATTTGAGCAAGTATTAAAAGATATTTATTTAGAACATTTAGAACCTCTTACAGATATACTAAAGCCAGAAGCTTTAAGAGAAAGTATAATAAATATTACCAAACTCATGTTAAGCGGGGGAAAAAAAGAAAGAACTATTGCCCAAGATCTATTAAAACGTGTGGAAAATAGAGATCATGAAAAAATCTCTGAAAATTATGAAAGTGCCGAAAACGCTTTGAAATCTTTAGAATATGAGAAAGCTACTAAATTATTTACTAAAGCTTCCCAAATAGCTGAAGAATTGTATGTTCTAGATATTGCTGAAATCTTAAAAGAAAAATCAAGCTTTTCAATAAAAATCCCTAATTTATCAAAAAAAAGAAATAAATTAGTACAAGATGCAAGAAACAGCCTTAGGAACGAAGAATTTCACTCTGCTTATGAGGCCTATAAAAAAGCAAGTGAATTATCAAAAAAACTATTAGATTTCGAAAAAGAAGAAGAATATAGACTTAAATCGAAAGCGTTAGAAGAGTTCTACCTTGTTGATAAAAAATATAAATAATTGAAATTTTTTCTTTACCTTGTTTTTAATACCTAAAATTAATAATATTTTCCGTTATATATTCTCTTAGAAAATGGTTGAAATTATTGGATTAATTACTGATTTTGGGTTACATGGGTCACATTATGTTGCTAGCATGAAAGCTGTAATTCTAAAAATTAATCCACTAGTCAAAATAATTGATATCTCTCATGCAATAACCTCTTATTCAATACTTGAAGCGTCTTATATCTTAAAAGCAACCTATACCTTCTTTCCCGAGAAATCAGTGTTTATAATTGTAGTTGATCCAGGAGTAGGTAGTTCCAGGGAAATCTTAGCACTTAGAACAAAATCTAATCATTTTTTTATTGGTCCAAACAATGGGCTTTTTGGAAATGTTTTTGAAAAGAATGAGATTAATTTATGCATTAAGATAGAAAATGAGAACTACTTCATTAAGCCCATATCTAATTCATTTCAAGGACGTGATATAATGGCTCCAGTCGCAGCATATATTACATCGGGGATAAATATGCGGGAACTTGGTAATGAATTTAATATTGAGAATATAAAATCATCTCCCTTGAAGTATGAAATATTAAATAAAAAAAAAATTAAGTGCTATATACAATATATCGATGATTTTGGTAATGGAATAACAAATTTCCCAATAAATAAACAATCCACAAAGAATTCTAATATGCCTTTAAAAGAAGGAGATATCATCACTCTAGATTATAAAAATCGAAATTATGAAGGTACTTTTATTACCCATTTTAGCGGAACCTCCCTTGGATCATTATTATTCCTTAAAGGTTCCACAGGCTATCTAGAAATTTCAATGAATCAAAAAAATGCTGCGAGTTATATTGGTTTAAAAGTAGGAGATTTAATTTTTATTAATTTATGATATGATTTTTATCATGGAAAAGGAAATCTTAGCATGTATTAAGGATCAAGATATAAAATATTTACAAGCAGGACAAATTTCAAAGTATGTTTTCCCTTTGGAAAGAAAAAAAGCACATGATGATTATGTAAGTCATTTAATTATAAGAGTGTTTGCATATTCAATTTCTCCCAAAAATGAGATCAGATATCTCATTCAAAAAAGAGGTATGAAAAAAGAGAGTTTTCCGGGTTATTTTACCGATTCAGCGTCTGGGCATGTGATATTTCAAAAAAATCTTGGTTTAAAAGACATCGAAAACAATGCAAAACGAGAGCTTCAAGAAGAATTTGGCATTCAACCAAAAAATATTAAAAAAACATCTTTTTATGATATAAGAACAGAAACCTATATGAACACCTCTGAAATATCCTATATTTTCCTCTTTCAAGTGGATTATGATGTAGAATTTGAAGCTGATCCAATAGAACTTGATACTGGGACAAGCAGGTTCTATTCTGAATATGAACTCAAACAAATTCTAAAAAATGAGAATTCCGTTGATTATTCGAGGAAAATTTGGGAAGAAATTCTTACTATGGACCTGAGAAATTTATTAAAAAGTAAAATGAAAATGATAAAGCAAGGAAATGTGGCATTATTCATTGGTAGATTCCAACCTTTCCATCATGGGCATGTCTATGTAATTAATAACATATTTAAGGAATTTAAAAAAATAAAAATAGCAATCGGAAGTTCTCAATTATCAAACACGTGTACTAATCCTTTTACAAGTACCGAAAGGAGAAAGTTTTTGGTTGCTGCTTTGAAAAGTAGAAAATATCCTGTTAAAAATTATCAAATATTTGAAATACCTGATATTTTTAATGCTGAAAAATGGGTAAATCATGTAGTTTCCATTGTTGGAGAATTTGATACAGTTTTCTCAAATAGTGATTGGGTACGAATTTTATTTCAACAAAAAGACTTCAATATCGGCAAGAAAATAACCATTTTTAAGAAGAAATATAGTGGCACTAATATAAGAAAATTAATCTCCAAAAATGACAAAAACTGGAGAAATTTAGTACCAAAAGAAGTTATCAAAATAATCGAAGAATCTTCTATAGATGGAGTGAACCGAATCAGAAAATTATGTAAAGAGAAAGTTTCAAATTGAACGAAAATAAAATTATAAAGTTAGATGGTTCTATTGGAGAAGGCGGGGGTTCAATTATTCGGTTAAGTGCAAGTTTTTCTACATTGTTTAACCAACCAATTCACATTTCCAATATACGTGCTAATCGATCAAAACCGGGTTTGCGTCAACAACATTTATTGGGACTCAAGACTCTGGCAGAATTAACAAATAGCAATTTGAGTTCATGTGAAGTCGGTTCTAGTGAAATTACATTGATACCAGGAGGATCAATACAAAAATCAGAAATTGACGTTAACGTCAATACTGCTGCAAGTCTAGGATTGCTACTCCAACCAATTCAAATAGCTAGTCTAAGCATGAAGAAATCTCAAAGACTAATGGTCAGACTTCATGGTGGTGGGACATTTGGGAAATGGGCACCGAGTTTGAATTATCTTAAAGACGTCACTTATAGCGTGTTTAAAAAAGCGGGACTCAATATAGATATTAATATTAATCGTCATGGTTTTTATCCAAAAGGAGGCGCTAAAGTTCACTGCTCAATATCTATGGGAACTGATTTACTTAAGCCGATTAATATGGTGAGTTTAGGTAATATTGAACAAATAAATGGAGAAATAATACTATCAAATCATTTTCAAAATAAAAATAACATTGGAGAAAGAATTAAAAACACGATCATTGGAGAAATAAAAAGATACCACCATAACATTAACGCTAATATAAATTGTAGATATGTACCGACCCATAGTCAAGGATTAGGTCTCCATCTATGGGCAAATTCTAATACAAGTGCAATAATATCAACTGGAACTTTACTAGGAGAAAAAGGAATAACTTCTGAACAATTGGGTAAGCTAGCTGTAAAAGAATTGACAGAATATATAAAAAATGATATACCTGTTGATAAATATTTGAGTGATCAACTAATTCCCTTGATGGTTTACTTAAAAAGCTCCTCAATAATAAAGGTACTTGAGATCACAAGTCATACCCAGACAAATTTAGATTTAATCAAGAAGTTCTCTCAGAGAAATTATAAAATCAAAAAAGAACAAGTTGGATATTATATTGAATTTGATTGATTTAAAGAAATTTTTATATTTAAGTACTATTATATGTTTATTAAATTATTAAATTGGTTATTAGATGTCGACTCAAAGTTACACTCGTTGTCCACGCTGTGGAAATGAAAATCGTAGTGGTAGTTATGCCTGTTCCTTCTGTGGCAAACGATTAAGAATAGAACGAATTGAAAATATCTCGATATTCAAGAGAATTGAGTCCGAATGGATAACACCAGCTTCATGGTATTTAAAAATTATATGGTTATTCATCAGACCAAATAGAGCTTTTTGGGATATCAATCATAAGAGAAACAAAGCACCTGGATATCTCATCATCTTATTTAATGCTTTAATTTATGGTCTGATGGGAATAGCATATTTATCACATTTTGTAATTTCTAACCCATTTCTATCATTTCTTTATAACCTAACCGTGTTTTCAGCATTTTTTATGATGGGTTTATTCTTTAATTTTATTTTTGGTAGATTATTAATATGGTTCTTCATTAAAGGAGCAAATTCTGCTGTAGGGTTTTCTAAAATTTTAGAAACTCGATTTGGAGGTGAAACTCAGAAGGAAACATATCGTGAAGCAGAAATGAGTCCATTTAGTATATATAAAGGGGGCACTCTTCATCAACAAGAAGCTCATAAATACAAAATGATGTATTGTGCATTCACACCATTCTTGCTTATCAACCTTATTGAAACTCTACTAATTTTGGTGGGGTTTCCGACAAATACAATAACAATAACAGGATTTAATCCAACTGTTTTCACAGGCATGTTTAATTCTCCCACTTGGATTATTTTATACACAATAGATGCATTAACTATTGCTATTTGGATTCCAATATTAGTGACACTTGCGATAAGAGAATTATCAAATTCATCAACTTTTCGAGTATTATTTGCCTCCTTTGCCATTGGGTTACTAACGGCGATAATTGTTTTCTTCTTACGACCCTCATTCTTACCATAAATTTATTAACATCCATTCTTCATTTTATTTAATCAAACTCATTAATCTTATTGAAATGACAACTCAAAATGATTCTTCTTTAGAATCTGAAATCTTTGCAATCGTCGAGACAATTATCACTCTCCAATTGAAATATCAAAATGGTGATGTTTCCGATGCTTTTTACCAAAAAGCCATAAATAGTGCCTACAAAGAAATCTTAAAATTTCATTTTAAATTAAAAGAAAAAGATTTAATACTCTCAGATGTCCTCGAGAATATGAATCTCAAGAATAAATACCAAAAAGCACTAGATATTCTAAGTCAAGGGATTGCCTCAAGTTCTTCTGGGGATATGTATATTTCCCCAAATACACAAAAGGGATCTTCGGTATTGGCGCTTCCAGGTATTACGTTAGAAATTACATCTGCATTTATCACTATTATGGATATTTTAAAATTAGGAAGTGTTCATGATACAAGTCTTTTACAAGATATCTTTAACGATTTAATTGAAAACCTTACCAAGTTTCCTGGATTGGAATATATTAAGATTAAAGTATCCCGCTTGAGAGAAGATTTATTAAAAGATAAAGAAAAAATAATAAGTGATGATATCTATCGAGAGGATGTCGGAAGGGAACTCTACTTGCTTTTCAAAGATTTTCAAGATAAACTAAATCTAAAATCTTGATATGAAATCAAAAAATTAATTAAGTTTTCCCTCTTTAAAATCATATCATCTTAAATTTTAAAATCTCAAAATCAATAAAAGGTTAGCCAATTGCCAAGACCCGCTTTAAGATCAAGAGCTCAAAAACGTAAAAAATTGAAAACACCTGGTCATCAACAAGTTATTCATTATTGGAGAAGAAATCCATCCAGAGCTCAATGTTCAATATGCAAGAAACCCCTTCAATCTATCCCACGATTACGTCCAGCAAAAATGAAAAAGACACATAAAACAGCTAGATCGGTTAATAGATTAGAAAGTGGACGATTCTGCGCCAAATGCCTGCAGAAACAGATTAAGCATTCAGTTTGGCAATCTCCCGATTTATAAAAATTTTGTTTGTTTAAATTAACTAAAATAAAGCTTAACATGCTCTTAAAACATGATTATATCAATTTCAGGTCTCCACGGAACTGGAAAATCTACCGTAGGAAAACTAGTTGCAAAAGCATTAGGCTTAAATTATTACTCAACGGGTCAAGCATTTCGAGATCTTGCTAAGGAAAGGGGAATGAGCCTCCAAAATTTTACGCGTTACGTTGAGGACCATCCTGATATTGATAAAAAATTAGATGAAAAAATAATTAAAATCGCTGAAAAAGATAATATATTAATTGATAGCCAATTAAGCGGTCATATTCTGAGAAATGTTGCTGACTTCAAAATACATTTAACTTGTTCACTTGAAACAAGAGTTAGGCGAATAGCTGAAAGAGATCAAGCTTCTTATGAATTGAAAATGAAAGAAACGCAAATTCGGGAATTATCTGAGTTGGAGCGTTTCAAGAAGTTGTATGGTATTCATTTAGATGATCTTGAAGAAATCAGTCGTATCCACGATTTGGTGTTAGACACTGAAGGACTTTCAATTGATGATATTGTAGAATTAATCATTTCAAAATTATGCAAATAAAAATTCTTTTTATGAAAAAAGCATAAAAAATATAATTTTAGAATTATTTCATAATTTACTTATAGTAGTTTATTTTAACTGAGAAAAATCTAATTCTCAGTAATAATAGACGTTATTAGTAATTTGGTGACAAATTATGAGCGTGTATGATATTGGAAGAGTTTGTGTAAAAACAATGGGAAGAGAAGCGGGAAATTACTGCGTTATAGTTGATATCATAGATAAAAACTATGTTATCATTGACGGTTTAAAAGTACGAAGAAGACGAGCTAATTTCAATCATGTGGAACCTACTGCAGATATGGTGGAAATTAAAAAGGGAGCTGATCATAAAACCGTTGAAGCTGCTATTAAAAAAGCAAAATTAGACAAAAAAATGAAGGAAACGTTCTCAATCCCAATAAAGTAAATAATCCGTATTTTTATGGATTCCATTTTTTTTTGCAACGGTAGCCTAGCCTGGTAAGACGCTGGATTGGAATTTTTGGATAAACCATCCAATTGATCATACATCCAGTGTGAGTGATCACTCGGGGGTTCGAATCCCTCCCGTTGCGTTTTGTTCTGCCCTCTAACTCATAGTAAATGCATCATTCATTCAATCATTTTACTATGTGAAATAAAGGTATATCCCTTTATTATATAAGGCAAAATTTTTAAAATTTTGAATCAATATTTAAAATATAAAAAATATTAATGAGAATCATGAAGAAAATTATTGGAATTCCATCTAATGGACCAAATTTAAGTGATAATATCTCTGAACATTTTGGTCATTGCAATTATTTTGTAGGAATTAATATCAATGAAGATAACTCCTTTGAAAAGTTATTTGATATTCAGAATGAGGGTCATAATGGATGCATGGAACCTGTCATGAAATTAAAAGATAATGAAGTCACTGATGTGATATTAAGTGGCATCGGTGGTAGACCATATATGGGATTTTTGCAATTAGGAATACCTATGAGTCAAGGTGTTCCTGGAAAAAGCATTGAAGAAAACGTTAAATTATATCTTAAAGGAGAATTAAAAGAAATGAAAGGTTCAAGCTGTTCTGATCACTAATCACAAATCCTATTCATAGATAGTTAAGAAATAGAAAATTTTATTTTAAATTATTGATCAAACATCGGGAAATTCTAATGCTTTTGCTTTAGATCCTCCCATCATTTGACTCATTCCACCACCTGATGCTTGTGTTTGCAATCCAAAAAATCGTTGAACTAATGCACTCATTCCAAAACTGCATAGATAATACCAACCAGTGAAATTTATCCAACCATATGTATTTGGAATTGTCCTTGCGAACCCATAAACTAGTTCTGTCCATGGATAAGGGACATTAGTGAATGCGGCAAGCATTTGACCGATAAAAGGAACATCATTTGCATTCATTGGGGATAAAGCTACGGGATTATTTAAGAAAATACCACGAACTATTATGAAAATAACAACCATGGGGACGAATGTTATGCATGAAGGTTTTAATCTTTGCAGAGACATGCGTTGCTTGGATTGTTTGAACATTTCATCCTTCCTTTCCCACCTTTTACGTAATTTTCTGTATTTTTCAGGGTCAGTTTCAGCAAATTCAATAATTTTTGCTTTTTCTTCATCATGACCCTTTTGCGCTACTTGTTTTCTTTGCATCTCATCCACGTCAGTAAGCCATTTTGAAAGTGCAGCAGTAATCAATGAAGTCATAACAGATAATAATAAAATGAATATCATCGAACCCGGCGGATAACTCATCCACTCTAAAAATGGGTTTGTATCTTGTAAAAGAGTAAGTATCATTATTAAGATAGAATAAGAGTAAGTACATTTTAAATTTTTCAGATTCTAATCGTTTTTTTCTCTGAGACTAAAATATTATTTAATCTAATCCCAGCATCGAACGCATCCCAGGATACTGATTAGCAGCAACTTCTTTGCTGATAGATTCAGCATATTGATGGATAATGCCAATAGAGATGAGGAGTCCCGTACCTGAAGTTAAAGCGCCCAAAGTATCGGCGAAAAAGCTCATGACCGCAATTATAATGCCGTTTATTATTATAAGCGTTGGAATGTACCTTTTTAAGATTCGCTCGATAATTCGTTCTGATGATCTAAAGCCCGGTACTTGCATTCCGGAGTCGAGAATTTGCTGAGCGATATCTCTGGGGGCGAGACCTGAGACTTCGACCCATAGACGGCCGAGCAATACGCATAAGACAATGAAAATTCCGAGATATATCACTGCTCTTTGGGGGGCATTTATAAAATCACCTATTCCTCGAGGAGGCGTGAGGAGCCATAAAATTCCTCCTGTTGGAACGAGATAATTTCCTTGAGCTCCCGCCGATACGGGCGCAGCAAATGTACCAATTAGATTTAACCAAAATTCTAGTTCGGGAATGCTCCGTAAACTAGAATCTGGTCCTGCTATTATTTGGCCGAAGAATAGTAAATTGGCATAGAGGGCATTGACTAATATAACAGGAATATTAGAAACATATAATAGTTTCATGGGATATTTTCCTTTAAACCCTCTATGTCCACTATAAGCTAGCGGGATCTCAATGCGAGTAGATTCAAACCAAACGACAATAGCAAAAATAACTAATGTCGTGATCCCTCCAACGATAGAAGGCGCGTTATCTCGATATATGAGATCAGCAGTATTAATATTGGGGTCTGCAAATGATTGTATGAATGATATTAATATTCCACGAGGAGTACCTCCACCACCTAAAAAACTAAAGGTGTTCCAAAAGATCTGACCTGCAACACCAGCAGCTATGAATAATGAGACACCACTTCCTATCCCCCATCCTTTTTGAAGGAGTTCATCTAATAGTAAGATCACAAGTCCTGCAAAAATCAACTGAAGGAAAATAATCGCTGAAGCAGCGATTGATAAATCTTTACCAAAAGCTCCTCCAATAATGTAAGCAACACAATTAAAGACTGTTAGTATCATGGCCAGGACTTTTTGAGAGCCACTAAACATTGCTCTATCGTATGGATCTCTCATATCCACCTTAATAATTTTAGAACCCATTAATAATTGCATTATAAGACCAGCGGTTACAATAGGACCAATCCCCAATTCAGTAAGAGTTCCTCTATGACTAGCGAGGATTACTCGAAGCCAATAATAATAGTCTGTTGTATTTGATATATTTACTCCATAAAGAGGGATATTTGATAAAACGATATAAATAACTAATACAACCGCAGTCCAGATGAATTTTTCTTTGAAGGTTACTTCCCTTTGTGGTTGTTTGATTTCAGGAAGAATTCGAACAAACGGGCTGAAGAATTTCAGGAATTTTCCAGTCATGATCAATCAGTTTTTGTATATTTATGTTGCTACTAAAATCATATATATTTTTAGAAAAACTGAAATTAAAAAAAAACTTTGTTATTTACCACTTTTTGATGATAAAATTATTGAATTGTTGGATGATTTGCTTGCGATAAAATGTTAAAAAAAAAAATAAATAAAAAAATATTTTTTGAATAATTCATGCAAAAAAATGCATTTCTAAGAAGAGAGAGGTTTTATCCTCTTTTATTTGTTTAAAACAAACTTCCTATCCCTGTAGGCTCTTCTTCTTCTTCCTCTTCTTCTTTCTTTTCTTCCTTAACTTCCGCTGTAGCGGGTGCGGCACCACCAACATGAGCTGCCATTACAGGAGCTGCAGCAGCAGAACTAATAATATCATCAATATTTGCTTCTTTTAGCCCGGCGACGAGCTTAGTAATCTGAGAATTATCAATATTTGCTCCAGCTGCTTTTAGTACTTTTTCAATAGCACTATCCGTGATACTTTTACCTGCTTTATGTAGAAGCAAGGCTGCGTATATACTTTCCATTTTACAAATCCTCTTATAAGTTTATTATATTTCAAATGTTAATCAACTATTTTTTCAAAAAAATTATTTTTATTAACCAAAAAGTCCTCCTATGCCAACTTCTTCATCTTCTTCCTCCTCTTTATCATCTTCAGGAGGCTTGGAAGAACTTCCACTCGTGGGAACCGAGATTCCTCCACCTAAAAGTAATGAGTTTAAGATTGTGGCATTTGAAACTGCTTTTTGGATATATTCATCTCTCATGTCTTGAATGTAAACGGGGGAATCAAATAAGATCCCGAGTGCTTCTCTATAAGCTTTTTGAATCATTGGTTTAATGGTTTCTTTATCTACAACGCCAAGTTCGATTGCTAATTGTTGAGCCGCAAAATAGGCAGATGCTAAATCTTGTTTGAATCCTTCAAGATCCATGTAAATCACGTCGGCTGAGTAGATTTCTCCATCACTCCACGCGTAATGAATTTTAATCAAGGATTCTATAGGATTTACACCCAACTTCTTTAAGACTGCAGCTTGTTTTACATTCACAAAATCTCCAGCTTTGTGGGTCCTTGTAGGCTCACGTATCCAAATTGTATCATGTTGAATCTGGGTGGGTAATCGCAACGTCATGTTAAGTTCACTAATGACTTGCCCAGTTGGTAGACCAGTATCTCCAGCAGGAACCCAAATATCAATCGGAGTTATATCATCTGGTTTAGCTGGAACCATCCATAAATTATCATTAAAAATCTTCTTTAATTCAAAAACATCAATGTCTGTAAAGCACAACGCTGATTGTCCGGGAAGGTTATCAACAAGATAATCCAAATTCTTCTTCGCTGATTCATTTTTGAACCGTTCAATAGCTCTAATTTGCAAATTTTTCTTTGACATTTTAATAATTGCTTTTCCACGTAATAACTTTCGAATGTCTTGAACTTGTTTGTCATTCAAGCTAGCAACTTTCAGCACCATTACATATTTGTATTTATTGAATAGTTCTATCAGATAATCAACTTCATCTAATTTCCATTGAGGGATATGCTTTTTTCCAATCATTTAATCACACCTTTACGCTTTTTAAGAATTGTTCATCAATTTTTACAGGGCGTCCCATCGTAGTTTTTAAATACATTGATTTGATATTATTATATTTATGGGGTAGTTGATCTGCTACATAATTCACAACCGTCTTAAGATTTTCGAATAGTTTCTCTTGTTCCATTGATTTCTTCCCGATTTTAACTTGAACTGTTGGTTGTTTTTTTAACTGAATTCGAATGACTTTTAAATAACGTTCGATGGTCATTTTAAGATCTTCAGCATTTGAGATGATTCCGTATCCACTTGGAAATGGTTTTGGCATTTTTCCCAAGGGTCCTAAAAATCGAGCTAAGTATCGGGCAACATTTGGCATCATTTTATCTTCTACAATGAAAAAGTCATAGTTTTTTACAAATTTTTTCTTTTGTTTCTTTTCTTCATTGTTCATTTTAACTAATCCATCAGAATCAATTGTATCTAAACCTAAATTCTTTGCTTCCATTAGAACTTCATCAGAAGCAATAACGCATACGTTTGGTTTATCCATAAGCAGAATATCATAAGGAAGAATAATTTCCTTATCAATTCTCTGCTTTGGGTCACTTAAGTTTATATCCTTGAGGTTGATTACAAAATCAAGAGTCTCGTCAAATTTCCGATTTTTATCTTTAAAACCCTCTTTTTTAAAAGCCGAAAACTCAATAGCAGCACTAATTGATTTTTTCAACAATTTATCGTCTACTTTCATTGTTTATATCTCCCCCGTAATTCTATCATCATAATCTCCATTATCAATACGTTCTTGAATCTTACGTGGATCTTCCCCTTCCACTGTTACCCCTATTGATAAAGCAGTCCCCAATACAGATTTAATGGCTGCTTTGTACGTTCGGTTTAAGAAAATCTCTTTTTTTGCTTCGACGACGTTCATGATTTGATCCAATTTCATATCGCCAATCTTGTTAGATGAGCAAGAATCACTCCCCTTTTGAACTCCAATCTCCTTTAAAAGTAACGAGGCAGTCGAGGGAGTCTCTATGAAGATTTCAAATTGTTTTGTCTCAGGATCACATACGATTCTAACCGGGACAGTTAAACCCTTAAACAGCATAGTTTTTTCGTTTACTGTGTCGACCACGTCTTTTATATATGCACCTAAATCCGAAACGGTATTAGATTATGCCAGTCGGGCCGACGGCAGGACCTATTGGAGGCCCGCCTGATGCGCTTCCACCAGTCACGAGAGCTTTTATGGTTATTTTTCCTTTTTCACTCACATTTTATCACCGTATTCCTTTTTTTCATTAGATTTATTGCCAATACTTATAATTAAGGTAAAGAACGCGAATTTAATGTCTAATAAATGAATCATTTTCGATATCTGCCATATATCGAAACCGCATCAACTTGCGTCCTAAGCCCTTAAGAATAAAATCTTGACTTAGTAAATAGGAAAATTCAGCTGAAAAAATAAACTTTATGAAAATTTATAATCTCCTAATTTTCCTTTTGCGTTCGTTTAATATTTCATTGATTACTAGGGTTGTTAATGTGGAATCAATGTTTTTCTCGGAATATTCTTTAGTAATTGGTATGAATTGGTCAATATTTTCTGCCCATTCAAATTTTGCATCAATTAATCTTAACTTGACTTTTTTTATACTATCAGGTGACCATCCTATTAAATTATCTAAAATTTGAATTTGGAGTGTTAATACTGATTCTTTAATTAATTTTGAATTAATATCAATTCTTTTTTCTATTTTTGCCAGCTTTTGCTTAATTTTATTTTTTGATTCGACCGATACTCTTTTACTTTTTAAATGACCTTCATACCCTGCTATAACATTATGTGTTAAGAAATGATTATCACCAAAAATCTCAGAACGTTGATCCTTTGGAGGTTTAACTGGAATAAATACTAAATCATCTTCAGAATCATCCTCTGCCTTATAATGATAGTGATGAAAATTAGCGTATATCTTTAATTTTCCATTATATTGACCAATATTCTTCCAAATATCAAACCCATCATAAGGACTAAAACCTAACATTAGTAAAAAGCGTCTTATTCTTGTTTTTGGGAGAAAATAATGTTCACCATAAGTAAGATATCTTTCATATTCTCTCTGTCTCTTTGTTCTACCTTCTGTATTGTCATAATCATAGTATGAATATCTCATTAATTTAAAATCTTGAAGAAGAGTAAATACTTTTATTTTAGCTGATTTATCAATACTAATTTTATTTACTAATTTTTTAAATCCTCTAATGAAATTGTCTAAATCCGATTTTAAATATAATGTCTGTGAAGATGACAATCTCTTAATTACTCTCCACAACATACTACTTTTTGTCCAAAATGAGATTTCTTCTCTAAATTGTTGAAAATCATCTTTATTATAATGACTAATCGTTTCAAGGAAAATATCAATTAATATCATATTATCGGGGCGATTTTCATCTTTATATTTCTCCTTTAATCTTAAGAGCTCTTCTTTAAAACTATGAATATCGATTTTTTCCTTAACAGCCCTGGGTTTGTATATAATGTTATTTTTTTGATATTCAGATAGATAATTGTC